>Ga0247611_10000787_pt1 | contig 61347 bp, 52 predicted proteins | sample 177DNAGHGhighgp2_FD_192422 | JGI IMG/M metagenome (GOLD analysis project Ga0247611, IMG submission 192422) | Sheep rumen microbial communities from Palmerston North, Manawatu-Wanganui, New Zealand - 1770 DNA GHGhigh gp2 | ecosystem: Host-associated > Mammals > Digestive system > Stomach > Rumen... | reverse complement strand
TGAATGCTATCTTCGTAAGGTTGCCTGAGGTAGAAGATACCGTTACTGTGTTACCACCATAAGCTCGAATCGCAGATCCTGTTGTATAATATTTAGGAGTACTCGAACCTGTTCCTTTCGCGAATGTAATTGTACAACTCGAACTTATTGACAATGCTTCATCCGTAACATCAGCCTGATTGTCCTTGCCTAAATCACTAAACGTTAAACTTGCATTACTGCTGCCACTGCCACTTCCGCTTCCTGCTGTCGCAAAGACTGCATAATAGGTAACATCGGCGGTTACTGTCTTACTTCCTGCTTCGGTGAAGAGGTCTGCGGGTTTAGCGGAAACAGATGTTTCTGCTGTCCAACCAACGAACTTCTTGCCATTCTCGCAGTCAGCGGGATTAGCAGGTAAGGTCAATGCTGCACCATCATCAAATTGAGCAGTAGAAGTTGTTCCTGCTACCGACCAAGTTACGGTATGCTTTACAGCCTCAGCTGCGATGTTTGCAGTCATAGGAACGTTGATGGAAATGATGTTATCGTTGGCATCCTTACTCTCTAACGTAAGAGTTGCCTCATAACCATCGTATGCGCCATTTGTCTCGAACGTTACCGTCAGTTCACCACCTGTTGCAGGCAAGGACGCCTTATTAACAGTGAAGAGCGATTCGTATGTTCCTGACTTCGTTACAGTTATCGCATCCAATGAAGTACTCAGCGCGGTACCTGTAACGGTTATCGTCTTTGACTCTGAGAAGTTACCACCCACGAGCGAACCGGTGAAACTCAAACTTGCCGGTTCAGCTTTAATGCTGGGATTCGGAGTCGGTTCATCACCGCTATAAGTAACGGTAATCGTATTAATCTTACCTGTTCCCGTCGCAGTCAATACCACTTCGGCACTATTTCCTTCCCAAGTACCGGAAGCAAATGTACCCACAGTAGCACTAAAGTTGTTCACAGCACCTCCGGCTAATTCAATCTTCGTAATCGTAGCACCTGTAAAAGTAAGAGTTCCATTTGTATAGATACGCAAATCCAAAACACCAGTATTGTTTGCCGACCAAACTCGGGTAGCTGTAGATCCACTCGTAGCAGCCATAGAAATTACGCCACTTGTATAAGGATCAGTTCCCAAGTTCGTACCCTTATTCATTTCCGGCTTAGCAATTCCCAATGCAGCAATACCTTCGTCGGTATTAAATACGAACGTTGCTGTGCCTGAAGTACCCGGATCGGGAGGAGTAAGAGGATCCTCATCTGTAGAAGCATTGTATGCTGTCAGAGAAACCGTCTTATTGATTTTATACGTCTTGCCGTCAGCACCTTCATAGTTAACAACTACATTATACTGGCGCGCGGTAGATGATTTTTTCAAACGACTAAGCGAACTTGTATTTGCAGCCTTGGCCAGCGTCATCGTGATCGAATTCGCTTCAATCTGAGTATTATTATACTCCAATTGTCCTGTCAACCCTGTACTGTATGTACCTGCGATAGCACTTGCATAAGGAGTATAGAACACAACATCCATTAAGAAACTATGTGTACCAGAAATAGCTCCATCAGCAATCTTGATTTCCCACTTATTGTTTCCGGTCGTGCTCTGCTCCGGATATAAGTAAGCCTCAGCTACAGTCGGATTCAAAGTCACTTCTGTTTCCTCTTGTTGTCCGCCGCCACCATTCTGATTAACAGCAATCGATTTAACATACAACGCTTTTGTAGAAGCCGCAACGACGAACTTCACATCGCCTTGCGCTTCTGTTGTGTTTGTGAATGTATATGCTGCATTAGAACCAGAAATATTCTGCTGTCCCAAACTGGTTTCACCAATCGAGACCTCTAAGGTTCCACTTCCGGAACCTGCAGTGGCTTCAATAACGATTTCATTAATCAAGCAGTCTGCAAAAGAAGAACTAGTATAAGTCACGCTCTTTGCAGGAGTGTTATTCGAACCGAAGTGCTCACCACGTGAGCCATCAAACTGTTGTACAGAACCTGCCTCAAGCGCAATATTCCATGTCGCAGCGCCAAGTGCTTGCGTTCCGTCGCCTACTTTTGCAGTATATTCGTATGAGTATGCGTCGCACACTGTCACTTCTGCTACCTCGTTCGTAACAGTCACATTGCGCGTTGCTTTCACGCCGCTGTCATCATTTGCCGCAGCGGTAATAATAACCGTACCGGCCGAGATACCTTTTACTTTACCTGTGCTTGATACGGTTGCGACAGCAGTATTACTGGAAGACCATGTAACTGTTTGCACTGCATCAGTCGGGAGCACGGTTGCTGTCAGTTGTTGTGACTCTTTCTGCTTCAATGTTACTGTTGTAGGAGAAATAGAAATGCTTGTTACAGGAGACGATGGTTTATCCGGCTCGATACCGATAACCACATCTTGATCATCGTTGAATATATAGCTTCCGCCTCCAACTCCACCAGAACCGGGAGCAAGATTGTCAAGCGCATAAAAACCGTCATTGCTACCAGACCAACCCCAGTTAAAGTGGAATTTATTAGATGAGTCATAGCCATCACAAATAAAACTATGTCCACCAGCGCTTCCACTTCCACCATACAGAATCGGGCGACCGGCATCCAATTCGACTTTGAGCATTGCAATCCAATCATCATCTGACCAAGCTTGGCGATAAACAGTTGAACCCTCTGTATAACCATCACGAAGATAACTCTTCACAGATGATTTATACTTAAAGTATGTTTTAAGTGCGACCTCAGAACAAGGATTCTCCGAATCAGGTCCATAAAGCTCTTCGTAATTCCCGGTATATGCTGCAGACTCATCACCATACATCATCTCCACAGCCACGCCACAATGAAACATTAATGTAGCCACAGCAGTTTTTTGAGCAGACGTAGAACTACCGGAATAACTATTCTTCATGTTTGCCCAATCGTATGGGGTATTGGCAAAATCAGCCGTTTGATCACCATACTTAGTTGAAGCTTTCTCTGTATCAGCATCAATAGGATGATAGGTGTGCGAACCAACACCTTTCTCCGGCCACTCCCAATATTTCATCACCTGTGCCAAAGCCGTTGCGACACAACCGGTAGCGGCGTGTTGATTATTATAAGTCGGACACAAGTTATTATACGGAGCACCCTGATCCCATGTAGTTTTACAAAGAGCTGCCACAACAGTTGCCGTTTTTAGGGTAGAACCATCACGAAGTGCAGTCCACTCAGCGGCCACCTCTTCCGAAGCAGTCTGGCCACTTGCTTCCGCTTGTTTGATCACTTTGTCATACTTGCCCAACCAGTGTTTGATATTGTCCGGTTGGTTGTCTGTACGGAATTTACCTGTCTCGGAGTAAGCAAGGATCGGGTGTGCTACGTCGGAAGCAGACACCATGACCCAGCCTTCACCGGAGGCGTTTTCGTACACATAATACTGGTTCTCGGAAGTCGCCGTAGCGGCTTTTTTGAGCACCATCTTTTTCGGAGATGCCTCTTTTGCTCCGCTTCGAGTAGCGGTAGAGCCGGCATTCATGAAGTTGGTTGCTACGAGCGCTGCGTCATCCTGTGATACACGCTCCGCAAACCCCGCTGTGGCCACAAAAAGTAGCGACAACAAAAGTAGAAGATGTTTCTTCATTGCATTAGATTATATTAGTTAATACTTATTATAGTAATTATAACTATATTAAAAAACGCCGCAAAGGTACTACTTTTTTTTTATATATGCAAATACAAATTGCATTTTGCACTATTTTGCAAAAAAAAAAGCAATTATTGTATAAAAGTTTGATTGAATTATAAACGGTTTACTGTGTTATTACAATTTCGATTAAGGAGTGTCATTCACTTACTTATCTCTAACCAATCACTAACTAATCACTAACAATTGGTCGTGCCATAAGGTCGTATAATTTGCCCTTCTTTTGGATAAAGAGGATACCATTTTGGAATACAAGTTTGGTGGCAGTTGTTTCTTCTGTAAAATTCAACGGGTTCAAATCAGTCGGGACATAAACGACCGCTTCCACCAACACCACGACATCACCTGTAACGGCAGGTATTCGGAACATATTGGTAAGCGGGTCATAAGTAAAGTGGATATTATATGTTAGTTCAGTTCCTCCCATCTCCACGGTCCAACATGTTTCCTCTGCCAGAGTATAACCTTCATCCGGTGTGATGATGAGTTCCAGCGGTGCATTTGCGTCTGCAATACCATCAACGGGAAGCGTACAGTGCTCGCCCAACAATTCATAAGGATATTCGGTCGGCAGCGGAGTTCCGCCATTATATTTGAATGTAATAATTCCTGTTTTTTCGGCGATATCAGAGATTGCACATCCTTCCGCCGCCGTGAAAGTTTTTTTGCCAGTAGTGCCGGGGAAAGGAGTGGCGGAAGTGCTTGTCAGTCCTGCTTTGTCTTTGTAAGGGAGATACGGACGGGTTTGATTACCAGCCGTAACGATGGTACAACCGACCGTATCATTATTAGGAACGTTATCGGTCCAGTTGGAGTTATTATAAGCAATCTCCCAAATACACAAGCCATGACCAGGCAGGTAAGCGTCCCATCCTGTTTTTTGCCTGTTCTCAAGATACCACATCCGCTGTGCCGTTTTATATGCTTTAGGTATGACCGATGTTGTACCGGAGATCTGGTACACATCGTTATATTCCGTTGTTAAGGTGACATCGGATTGTTTGTCCTTGGGAAGCGCTTTCGGTGTAAGCCATCCCATAAAATACTTGTCAAAAGCGCTATAGTTAGGTGGCGTTTTTCCTGCATTGTTATACAAGCCCTGATCCATGACAGACCAAGCTCCGGGCGTAAAATTTTTGCCTTTGTTTTTAGCGGTTGTTTTTGTAGGATAGTAATCCGGCAGTCCGAGCACATGACTAAACTCGTGACAAAACGTGCCTATTCCCGCGCGTTTAGCTGTTTTTCCGTCGAGTTCTGCGGAACAAGCATAATTGTCAATGCGTTTTCCATCAAACCATTTGAGCAGCCATGTAATTGAGGTCCAAGAACTATGTTTTCTGCCTGCAGAGAGTGCAGAAGACACTTTCCAGTTATGCGGCCAAATGGTCGATGTCGCTCCGCCATCAGCCTGTCCTTTTCCTGCATAAATGAGATATACGATATCGACATTCCCATCGTTATCACCATCATACTGACTGAAATTACAGCCTGCGGCATCAGCAGCCGTGACCGCATCAATCACAAAGTCTGCTATATATTGGTCATTGACCGTACCGACCTGTTCGCCATAATAAACGATATCATGTTCGAGAGTAATAGGTCCGAAGACATCAAAAACAGGTTGATACGCGGTATCTGATTGCGCTTTAAAATAGTCTGCCGCAGATCCGGAAGCACCTTCATAGTTATAACCAGGCTTATTGAACATGTCGGAGAAAGCATTTTTGTCATTAAGCGCTCCAAACTTGACATCCGCGAACTGGACCAAGAGAACCACCCCGCGAGCCGGTTTGGTCGGCACCCCTATAGCCCGCATGGGCTGTGGCTCGGGACGAGCGGCATTGCGCAAGCGCGTCACTTCTTCGGAAGAAGGAACCGTTTCATCGGTTAGGACAAACGTTCCATCCGCTTGTTCTAAAGCGATGTATCCAGTTTCGGATTCCCAGTAATGATACAATTCGTCTCCTATCAGCCTCAGCGTGACAGGAGTGCCATCCTTAAGGTGACACTCTTGCCAAGCGCTAAAAGCAGGTGCAGCGAAGGTGGCTATGGACGATGCCACAGCCACCAACAGCGATAGTATGTGCTTAGGAGCCCTCATTGATTAAATACCAAGACTTGCCTTGATAGCCGGGACGCGTGCTTCAGCAGCAGCTGTAGCCGCCTCATAGTCTTGCGGCGTTTTCATCTCGGCAGGAATCTCAAAGTAGAACTTGATTTTCGGCTCTGTACCAGAAGGACGTACCGAAACCTTGAGTCCACCTTCGGTGAAATATTGGAGCACATTCGATTTGGCTCCAAGCGCCATTTCAATGGGTTTCTCTTCCCATTTGCCATTAACGAGATTGCGTTCTTTAAGCAATTGGAAATCTTTAGTACGAACTACTTTCTCTCCTGCGATTTCAGTAATGGGGTTTTCGCGATAGTTAACCATCATTTGTGCAATTTCCTCTGCTCCAGTCTTACCCGGGCGAACGACATTGATAGTTGTCTCACGCTGGAATCCATATTCCATGTAGATATTCATGAGGTATTCGTAGAGCGTCATGCCGTTATCTTTCGCATAAGCAGCGATTTCGCAGATAAGACAGATAGCCGAAGGTGAGCATTTATCGCGTACTTTGTCATATGCCATATAACCGAATGACTCTTCACCTCCACCGATAAATGTGCGTTTTCCTTCCCATTCGCGGATACGGTTTGCAATCCACTTGAAGCCAGTATATTCATCGGTTAGTGTAACTCCCTGACGGTCAGCAATCTTGCGTATAAGTTCGGAGGTAACAATAGTCTTTACGATGTACATATCATCCCGCATCTTACCAAGACGCTTCATATTGTTGATGATATAGTAGTTGTACATGATATTTGTTTGGTTACCATTGATGATCACCCATTCTCCTTTGTCATTGCGGCAAACGATTGCGATACGGTCAGCGTCCGGATCTGAAGCGATAACGAGATCCGCTCCGAGTTTTGTACCAAGTGCGATACCCATCGTCATAGCTTCTGGATTTTCGGGGTTCGGAGAAACAACAGTCGGGAAGTTTCCGTCAATAACCATTTGTTCGGGCACAACGTGGATGTTTTGGAATCCCCAGCTGCGGAGGCACATTGGAACGATTTGACGTCCTGCGCCGTGCATCGGAGTATAAACGATGTTCAGGTCTTTTTGATGGAGAATAGACTCTTGGTCAATCATCACCGTTTTCACTGCCATCATATAATCGTAGTCCATCTCACCACCGATAATCTCAATAAGGTCTTTGTTTCCGCCGAACTTAACGTCCGCCATCGTAACTTTGTTCACCTCATCGATGATTCCTTTGTCGTGCGGCATAAGCACCTGTGATCCATCTTCCCAATAGGCTTTGTATCCGTTGTATTCACGCGGGTTGTGTGAAGCGGTAACATTGACGCCGCCTTGGCAATGAAGCTGCCGAATAGCAAAAGACACTTCAGGTGTCGGGCGCAGGCTTTCAAAGAGATAGACTTTGATGCCGTTAGCAGCAAAGACGTCTGCGCAAGTTTCAGCGAAGAGACGTCCATTGTTGCGGCAGTCGTGTCCGATAACAACACTTACAGGCGTATTCGGGCGCAATGTTTTGAAGCCGTTTTGCTTAGCCACTTTGAGGAGATAGTTTGCATAGCCTTGTGTAGCTTGTGCCACGATATACTTATTCATACGGTTCGTACCGGGTCCCATGATGCCACGTAGTCCACCGGTTCCGAATTCGAGAGTACGATAGAAGCTCTCAATGAGTTCAGTTTTGTCTTCAGCTTCCATCATTGCTTTCACTTGAGCGCGGGTTTCCGCGTCATACGGCTCGCGAGTCCAAGTCTCCGCTACAGCCATGATTTGTTTCAGTTCGTCATTCATAAGCATTACATTTAATTGGTTAATATATATTATTCTTTAAGTCTATAAATTGCATCGAGATTGCGTGCCCATCCGTCGTAGTCAAGTCCATATCCGATAACGAATTCTTTCGTAATCAGCTTTGCCACATAATCCGGTTCAGCATCATCGTATTTCAGTGCTTCGGGTTTGAAGAGCATCGATACGGTGCGCACGGAGGCAGCGCCATTTTCGCTCATGTGTTTTTTGAGATAATGAATCGTCAAACCAGAGTCAATCACATCCTCAATCAAGATTACGTCCCGTCCTTCCACACTTTGTTGCAACGGCACCAAATACTCCAATGTTCCGGTAGAGTTCATTCCGGTATATGATTTTACGCGTATAAACGTCACCTCGCAGCGCAGATTAACCTTTCTCACCAGATCAGCCCCAAAAACGAACGCCCCGTTAAGCACGATGACAAAAAGCGGTTCTCTATTTTTAAAGTCCGCACTGATTTGGTCTGCCACTGCTTGTACACAGGAATCAATTTCGGACGGTGTGAGCCACTCCTCAAAAATATGTCCGTTTTCTTTTACTAATCGCATACTTCGTACTTGTTAAATAAAAAGTCATTATACGGATAGCGCTGTATATGTATAGCCTTAATGCGGTCATACATCAGCGATTTGAGTGCCTCGATGTTTTGTTTGTCTTTTGCAGAGATAAAGATGCAATCGTCTTGTAGTTTTGCCATCCAAGTCCGTTGCAATTCCTCAAGCGATATATTCTCGCGTGTGACGGGTGTCAGGTCATCTTCTTCTTTCGGGGTATAAGTGAACGCATCAATTTTATTAAACACGACGAGCGATTGTATTGTTTTGGTGTTAGTTGTTTTTCCTTTTTTCCCATCGGGTTCGGTAAGCAATTCGTTTATAGTTTTTTCCACCACCTGATATTGTTCCTCGAAGTTCGGATGACTGATATCCACCACATGGATGAGCAGGTCCGCCTCTCGCACCTCGTCCAATGTTGACTTGAACGACTCCACCAAGTGATGCGGCAGTTTGCGTATGAATCCCACCGTATCTGTAAGCAAGAAGGGGAGGTTTTCTATTGTAACTTTGCGTACAGTTGTATCCAAAGTGGCGAAAAGTTTATTCTCTGCAAACACTTCGCTTTTAGAAAGCAGGTTCATGAGTGTTGATTTTCCGACATTCGTATATCCGACGAGTGCGACACGAACCATTTTTCCTCTGTTTTGCCTTTGCGTAGCCATTTGCCGGTCAATACGTTTTAGGTCCTCGCGCAGCAAGGCGATACGTTGTCCGATGATTCGTTTATCCGCTTCAATCTGCGTTTCACCGGTACCACGATTGGTTCCTCCACCGCCTCGTTGACGGTCCAAGTGGCTCCACATTCTTGTCAGACGGGGCAACATATATTGCAGATGCGCCATTTCGACTTGGGTTTTGGCATAGGATGTTTGCGCCCGTTGCAGGAAGATTTCCAGGATTAGCATTGTTCTATCCATAACCCGGATTTCTCGGCGTTCTTTCGGATTATCCCGCCAATTCAGGTCTCGTTCAATATTTCGGATTTGGCGCGGAGATAATTCGTCATCAAAGATTACGAGATCTACCGGTGTATCAGAATTGGTCATGCTGATGATATACTCTCTAACTTCGACCAATTTACCGGTTCCGACATACGTATTAGTATCGGGATTAGGTAGTCTCTGCACAAATCGTTTGATTGGCACGATATTGCGTGTGTCAGCCAGGAAAGCCAACTCATCCAAATATTCCTTCGTCCTTTCTTCAGGTTGTGATGGAGTAATAAGTCCGACTAAAATTGCGTTTTCCATTAGTTTGCACGATTGCGGCTGCAAAATTACAAAAAAAAAATGACACCTGCAAATACAAGTGCCATTTTTTTGCAAAATTATGTTAAAACATCTTATTTTACCCTTGCTCCGGAAACGCCATATACTTTACCATCGCGAATGATATAGAGTTGTCCCTCATGCATAATCACGCGATTCTGTTTGGGTTCGACGTTGATATTCTCGATAGCTTGCTCTTCAGTTGGAATGAGGTACAACTCCACATCACCACTGAAAGTATAGGTATTATCATCTTCACCGACTAAGGTAAATGACATATTCAACAAAGCAAATTCTTCATCTGATTCAAGGACTTTGATAGTAACGGTACCATCTACGAAGCCGATTTCTGTTGTATCAGTTTTAGCGATTCGCATCAGATAAGAAAACTCCGCATCGAAGGTGTTATCCTTCACCGTGAATGTGCCATCATAAGCTGTTTCACTATCCAAGAAAAGCCAGAGTTCCAACCAATCACCATCTCCTACAGGAGCGCCTTCTTCTGTCCAATCCTCGAAATTATAGAGATAGAAGCCAATAGAACCATCTTCGACAAAGTATTCCGAATCAATTTCTCCTTGTTTGAAGGAAAGTTGTACGGTGTTGCCGCCTTCGCCGCCTTCGCCGCCTTCGCCGCCTTCACCGCCTTCGCCTTCACCGCCTTCGCCACCTTCGCCTTCGCCGCCTTCGCCGCCTTCTTCGTTGATGACGATTTGATAGAGAATACGTTGACCTTGACCAATTGTGAATGTTACTTCATCAGCACTGCCTGTCCAAACGTCCGTTTTCTTGTCAGAATAAGAAGTTGAAGCACCACCATCTTTCAGTGTACCAACGCTTGCAGAGATTTCAGCATAATCCTTTGCACCTTGTTTAGCGCAAGTCAAAGAAATAGTGGTAATATCTTTACCAGTAATAACAATTGTGTTTTTTTGATAGAGCCGTACCTCTTTTTCGTCAGTATCTTTATTGGTGCCGACAGCAGGATCGGCGTAGCCTTTATTTCCACCAACTAATTTAACGGTAAACCCGTCTTTAGTTTGCTGTTCAACGGAATTAGAGAAATCGAATGTCGTAGCGGAAATAGATGCTGCGAATATAGTTGCAGCAAAGATTGAGAATAATTTTTTCATTTTTGATTATTTTTTATAGATTAGACAATAGAGAAGCCCACCTTGGCGGGCTTCTCTATAATTATATAGTTACGAATTACTCAGCAACAGTACCAGCAACAGTGTATTTAACGCCATCACGGATGATGAAGATTTGTCCGTTCTCCATAACTTTAGCAGCTTTAGTGCCAACAGTTACTTCGTCAATAGCTTGCGGAGCGGGTTCTTCGTCAGTGATCCACATTTTAGCAATGAAGCGTTGTGCAGCAGCATTGTTAAATGCGATGTAGATAGAAGTGATGTCCTCGTTAGGAAGAGCAACAGCAACAGTAGAAGTGAAGAGTTGTTTGCCGAGTGTGGTAGCCGGAACTTCAACAGCTTTGCCATTGATTTTGAGAACCATAGCGCTCAAGTCACCGCCATCAACTTGGTCAGCAGCGATGTCCATTGCAAAATAAGCACCTTCTTTAGCTTTCATGATGTCGCCTTCAAATTGTGCATACATTTTAGCTTCCTCTTTGCCAGCGCCGAAATAGAGAACTACGTCACTTTCCTTAGCGGTGCTACCATTGATTTTTTTACCACGGATAGTTGCTCCATAAGAAGTAACTTTGGTGTAAGTTTGTTGGTAGAGAGGACCCTCAACTTTACCGTCTTTACTCTCATAGCCTTCAAACCATTGGCTTGCGAACGGCCAAGCTTCACCACTTGAGGTTTTAGCTTTTTGGATGTAAGTTTCACCATCTTTGTTGAAGTTTTCTTCCCAAAGAACAGCTGCATCAACGGTAACTGATGCTACGAGCATAAATGCTACAAATGCGAATAATTTTTTCATAAATAATTAAATTTAAGTTAGTAAATAAATTGGATTGTTATTTAGTCCTTTCGGATCTATTTTTTTCAAATTCCGCGCAAAGGTACAACTTATTTTTCACCCGTGCAAATAAAAAACACTTTTTTTTCAATTTTTCGCTTTTTCTTACAATTTACCAATCAAAATTGTAAATAATTGACAGAATATGAGTGTATTCATGTTCATGCGTCAGTTTTATATTTTGTTTGGTTTTGGTGATATTTATGTCTCGATTATATCCATAGTCGAAGCGATAGACAAAATCCATAGCGCTTCGTTTTGTTACTCTCCATCTAACACCGAATTTTGCGCGTACGTCCGAGATATATTGTGCATACGATGTTCCCGCGACCGTATTAAGATATTCTGTGGGAGCGATGAGTGTATTTTTCAGTTCACAAGAAGCGAACAGTTTAAGCGGTTTTGAATGAAGTGTATAATCGACTTGCAAGCGATGGCGTAGTTTCAAGTCGGTTGCATTTTTCTCGTTGAGATTGACAGAGTCAGTTCTTATATCGATGTCCAATCTTTCGCGCAGCGAGAGTTTCCATTGTCCAAATCTCAGTTGTCCCACCAAAGCGAACAAGGCACGATGTCTGAAGAACTCGTTGGGATCAGTCCATCCTTTGTTCCCGAGCAGCCGCAGCGTATATCCGGTTTCGAGTTTAAGGTAATCAATGGGATGCCAAGTTAATTGGACGGTGGTATAAGAGCGGCTGAAATAAGGTGTAGCATTTGTTTCAAAGAGTCGTGCGCGTATTTCTTCCGAAATGCCGAGAGAGAGTTTCGGCCGGTTAAAGTGCTTAGTAAACTCAGCTCCGGCACGCATTTCAAAGGCGTGTGTATTTGTGGTTGTTTCGGATTTCAGTTCTTGCGCGCGCGATAGAGTAAGGTGCGCTCCGCAGATGCAGCAAGCGACAAGCAATATGATTCGTTTAGCAGTCATCACATTTTCATTCTGACGGAGTTACCGATACTATTCTGCTCGTTTTTTTGCAAGTAGTAACTTACTTTGATATAAGCGACATCCCGCAAGAAGTCCACATCTCCAATTTCAACGTTGACGGGTTTAATGCCCGTACGGGCTTCAATATCTGCTAAGAGTTCTGCACGTTTTTCGGGCACGATATTCTCAATTCGTTCATACAGGATAATTTTGGATGTGAGTCTTTTCCGGTTTTGCCAGAGGTCAAAAGCGAAAGTGAGTGCAATAAACAAGATGTTAGCAAAGAGGAGTTGATACCAAGCCAATCCATCCGCTTTGAGAGAGAGTGAATTGATGACCGAAAGTGCAATGATGATAAAGAGATATGTCATTTCTCGGATTGGTACTGTTTCCGTGCGGTAACGGATCATGCCGAAGATGGCGAACAATCCCAAGACGAATCCTGTTTGTATATCCAATATCTGCATGAGCCATAGCAGCAAGAACATAGCCGAGGAGAAGAGCATCAACGTGGAATAGTAATCACGTCTTCGGCTTTGCCGGTAATAGATGCAATAGACGATGATCCAAGTCACCAAGAAATTGAACAAGAACATGAGCGGAAGTGTGACAAAGCTTTCGTTTATTCCCATCCACTCTGCAATAGAATTCATCAAAAAAGAGATGCTGTCAGCGCGTCCGCCGCCATATTGCGCGGCAATAGAAGGATCGACCTCCATAAATTCCATTGTAGGATTCATTAAATCTGCCTGTATCATAGTAAATGCTATTTGCTCTTACGCGTTTATTCGGTAAGAAGTTTCTCAATACGTTTTATTTTTTGTTTAAATCTGTTTTGCTTAATATCGGGATTAGTGAGTGCTGTTCCGATACAATATTTGCTTACTTTGAGTTGGTGAATCCGTTCGTCATTCAGTATTCCGATCATAGGCGAGAATAGGTTTCCGTTTCGTTTGAGTTCGATGATTACCAAGTCGTTGTATGTTTTATTCCGTCCGGTCACACAATTATCCCAAAGGAGGTGCATGTCTATAGTGAGTCTTTCTGTTTTTGCTTTATTGACCAGAGTTATCCGGTCAAATCGGGTGCGCAGATGCGGGAAGATGGTGTCCCACGTATATCTGCTTTTTTCTGCGACAAAATCCGCGACGGAGATTGTTCCGTTCTTGTTTGTACCGACAATATCCGCCGTTGGTTGTGTGACGGGAATAGCGATACGTTTTTTCTTAGTTCTTCCTTTGTTGTTTTTTCGTTTTACTTCAAGGAAGACCAAGTTTGAGTCCACGTATTGTCTTACCCGAATTTTCTGCCTGACCAATTGTTTATTCTGATGGCGTATGTACATGTCGCAATCGGCAGTGTCATAGTACATTGTGTCATAGGTAGCGATACGTTTTCCATCAATTTCCTGTGCGAAATAGTCTTTTTGTGCTTTTTCGAGAATTTGGGGCAGTTGTCGAATGGGAACGACATATTTAGTGTCGATGCGGTTCATCAACTGCACGTCTTTCATTTGGTCGAGCGAGATAGGTTCAAATCGCGTCAAACAATCGTTTATGCGGCGATTGTCAATCATTAAAGATGTATTCAAACACTTTGACAGAGTATAATTTTCCGTTAGGCAGGTAGTTATATTGTTTAGCCTTAGTGCCGTTTTCGTTCCATTCGTATTTACGGATTCGCTCGACATTGTTTCTGTCGTTATAGACAACTTCTTTGACGACTTTTCCTGTTGTTTCGTCGTATTCAAAGGTTACTCTTTCCCGCTGTCCGTACGTAGCATACTCAATTTCTTCGACTTTTCGTCCTTCGGCGTCATACGTAGTGACATGGTCGAGCCAACGTAGTTTTGCTTTGCTGTCTGTATTCCATTCTTTTACGGTCAGATTCTTGCGTTTTTCCCGTTTAGCCAAGACCTCCGGACTAATCTGACAGAAGGCAGTAACACTTGCCAATGCGAGGATTATAAAAAGATATACACGTTTACCCATCTTTCATATTTTTTATCAAATTGCGTGCAAAAGTACAAAAATATTTGCGTACGTGCAAAAAAAAGTGTATTTTTGCGGCAAATTTGATAAAAATGTCGGAAGAAAGAATCGATAAATACCTATTTGCGATGCGCATTTACAAGACGCGTTCGATAGCGACAGATGCCTGCAAGAAAGGTCGTGTGACGATGAACGGTGTAGCGTTAAAGCCGTCCCGAACATTCAAGATCGGCGATAAGTTTTCGGTGCGTAAAGGTCCTATTACTTACACGTATGAGGTATTGCGTTTGAGTGAGAACCGTCTTGGCGCGAAACTTGTTCCCGAATATATGCGTGATATCACTTCCCGTGATCAGTTGGAGCTGTTGGAGTTGGCCCGTTTGTCAGGTCAAAACGGTCGCGATCGCGGCACCGGCAGACCGACAAAGAAAGACCGTCGCGAAATAGAAGTGTTTATGAGTGACGATTATTCGGATGAATTTGATAGTTTTGACGAGTTTGATGATATAAACGATGAAGAGTAAGAAAGAGAATATTGCCGAATATATCCTTTATCTTTGGCAAATTGAGGATTATCTTCGCGCCTTTCCGGAGCAAGCGAGCGCGAATACGGAGTTAATGGATTTGTCTGATATGATGCATGCAGAAGGCATCTTGGAGGGCGGTCATCTTCAGCTTGCGAAGAACGCACTTTCGGAAATGGAAGATTTGCACGAAGAGTTGTTAGAGACGGAAGCTCCTTATCGCGCGGTTATCCAGCATTTAGAGCCATCTCTGAATCTATTCAAGTCAAAGACCAATCGTCCGGAGATGTCGGATGTAGAAGCGTGTCTGGTATTGCTGTATCAAGTGATGCTTCTGCGTTTGCAACAAAAAGAACTAAATCCTGAGACCGAAGTGACGGTGAAAGACGCGACTCAGTTACTTCGTTTCCTATCCAAGACCTATTATGACAACGAGGCAGCGGTATGATCAAATTTTAGGATGGTTTGCGGAAAATATGCCTGTCGCGGAATCGGAGTTGCGTTACCGCAACCCGTTCGAGTTGCTTATTGCGGTGATACTTAGCGCTCAATGTACGGACAAGCGTGTGAATATGGTTACTCCGGCACTTTTTGCTGCCTATCCGACTCCTGAAGCCATGTCGCAAGCATCTTTTGAGGATGTGTTAGCGCTGATACATTCGGTGAGTTATCCTAATTCAAAAGCTAAGCACATCATCGCAGCCAGCCAGCGTATAACGGAAGTATATGGCGGTGTAATTCCCGATAATATCGAGGAGTTACAAACGTTGCCGGGTGTTGGTCGCAAGACTGCGAATGTGGTGTGTGCGGTTATCTGGAACCAACCGACAATGGCAGTCGATACTCATATATTCCGTGTTTCGGAGCGATTAGGACTGACGACAAACAGCAAGAATCCTTTGCAGACGGAGCGTCAGTTGGTGAAATATATTCCTGCGGACATTATTCCTAAGGCCCATCATTGGCTGTTGCTTCACGGCCGCTATGTATGCCAAGCGCGCAAGCCGAAATGTTCCGGTTGCGGGTTATCTTCGTATTGCCGTTATAATAGGCTCATCTCCCGGTAACGTCTCGGTTCGTTTACGTCTCGTTTACGTGTCGTTTACGTCTCGTTTACGTGTCGTTTACGTGTCGTTTACGTGTCGTTTACGTGTCGTTTACGTCTTTTGTTCGGAACCGCTGCGCGGTCATTTGTGATTTTGCGAATTACGGAAGCTGACGGCAAAAATGTAAAAAAAAAGCAAAAAAAAGCACAAAAAAGCACAAGAATGTAAAAAAAGGCAAAAAAATGTATGTATTATTTGCAGGAATCAAATAAAAGCAGTACTTTTGTACGATTTTAACAATTTAAAAACGACTGTTATGAAAAAAGTATTCCTATTTGCGGCAATAATATTGCTGGCATTACCGTTAATGAATGGCTGTAAAGACCACAACGATCCCGATGGGAAAGACGAAGGCGAAGTGATTTATGATCCGAGCAATCCGAGCGAAGGCATCGGTACTCCGACATGGTTTGATTATTGGACCGAAGGAGATGAGGTAAAGCCGGAAGATATCAAGTCGGGAGACTTGGTCGGTTTTTGGCAGTTGCGTGTTTATACAATGAAGGTGGATTCAGAAAACAAGCCAAGCTCTCCCTATGATACGGAAAGCGATAACTATGGTACAGGTCCCGAATCTTTCTATTACGAGATTTTGAAGGATGGCACGGACACGTTGTTATATACTATTGACCATCAGAGCGGCAGCGCGGAAGGACTGAAACGTTTTGACAAATTTCCCGGTAAATGGTATGTGGTTGAGAACAAGTTGTATATCAACCAGCAACGCTGGCCCGGTGGAATGCGCGATTCGGACGAACCGACGGAATTTACGATTATGGTATTAGAAGAGGACCGTATGGTTCTGACCACCAAGGGGAATAACGAAGGTGAGACATTCTATTATGTATATGTCCGCACGAAAAAGCCCGCGGAACCTAAGACAAAGAAATTAAGCGAAGTATTGTCAGCTAACAAGTGGATGATAACGCAGAACGAAGAGTTGTTAATAGGTTATATTGACCCGGATCCGACCGATCCAAGCGATGGAAAATATGATACATTGGAATTGAAAGAAGACCACTGGAAAGGCTATCAATTAGGCTTTACGATGGATGCGACGGACAGTGTACTTACGGTATATTCTCCGGGTGGAAGCGTTTATGAGGAATATACCTTCAGCATGAAAGGCGATGATGTAGAGTTCTTGAATTTTAATTTAACCGCGAAAGGCGAGTCAACGATATTTGCCGACTACTTCGACCTTGAGTGGATTGATTTCAAGAATTATTTACGCGGAAAATTGTGGAGTTGGGAATCCGTTCCAGTGCCAGAGTCAGAGGAAAAATACAGCGAAATGGATAGAGGACGCGGCTTTACAATCAGTTTAGTGAAATAGTCTATCTTGCAGAGCAAGTTTTGCGAAAGTTCACGGCAGGAAATGATTTCTGCCGTGTGCTTTTTTTATGCGTTGTTGTAGTCGAATAGCGTGCGAAAAAGCATGCAAAAGCGAAGTAAAAGAGATAATCGTGCAAAAAAATGTAAAAAAAAGTATTTTTTTTTGCATAAGTCAAAAATTTTTCGTACCTTTGCCGCCAAATTGACTAATTGTGCGAAAATCAAAATAAAAATACGATATGAAACGACTTTATTTGCTATTACTCTCCAGTATTTTGGTGTTTAGCGCAAGCGCTAAGAAACCGATGACATTGTTTTTAATCGGCGACGAGACATGTGCCGAATTAACGTCAGTAGAAGACCGCACAGATTCTGCGGCAGTTGGTTGGGGTCAAGAATTGAGCGCTTTGCTTCCGGAAGGCACGATTATCGAGAATCATGCGTATGAAGGTGCGACGACTCGTTCGATTATGGATGACGGCAAATGGACAAGTATTCTTGCTCGCGCTCCGAAGAAGACCATGGTTCTAATTCAGTTCGGTCACCATGAGTATGACGAGACGAGCGGTCGCAGTTACTCGAGTTTGGAAGACTTTGAGAACCATTTGATGACGATGGTTCAAGAGGCTCAGAAGAAACGTTTGAAGGTTATTTTGCTGACCCCGACTGCGAAATGCTATTTCAAGGAGAGCGAGCTTCATCCCCGTCACGGCGCCTATGCAGAAGGAGTTATCCGCGTAGCAAAGCGAAACAATCTGCCGTTGCTTGATATCAATGAGGCGACATACAGTTGGATTCAGAGTTTAGGCGTAGAGCACGCCCAGAAATACTTTGCGTCAGGTGACAGTGTGAAGCTGAATGAGGCCGGCGCGAAAGTGGTAGCGAATATGGTAGTAAAAGCCGCTCAAGAGCAAAAGATTAAAGGATTTTGAGCATCGGTTTGTTTGACATATCGCTTGTAGATTTGTGTCTGTGCGGGGCATTAGTGTTGGTATTCGCTTACGAAGTGTATTTTTACTTTCGTTACCTGTGGTTCCGCCGTCCGGAGCACTTTGAGCCAGCCGGAGAGGCAGCAGGAGTATCGGTTATTCTGTGCGCACACAACGAATCGTATAATCTGCAAGCGTATGTTCAAAGCCTGCTGACTCAGGATTATCCGACGTATGAGGTGATTATAGTCAATGACGGCTCTGAAGATTCTACGCAATCAGTCATCGAAAGCTATGCTTTGCTGGACAAGCGCGTAAGGACAACGTTTGTGCCGAACGGTGCACGTGTGAAGAGTACCAAGAAATTAGGGCTTACGCTCGCAGCCAAAGCGGCGAAGTATGACTATTTGCTGCTGACAGACGCGGATTGCCGTCCGGAATCGAATCATTGGATATCCGCGATGATGGCAGGTTTCAGCGGCAAAGAAGGACAAACAGAGATTGTTTTGGGCTATGGCGGCTATTTTGCGGAACCGACGCTTCTGAACGATGTTATTCAATATGACACGCTGTTCAATGGTCTGCATTATATGGGCGCAGCACGAATCGGCAAGCCGTATATGGGCATCGGGCGTAACTTAGCATACCGCAAAGCGACTTTCTTCGAGCATGGCGGCTTCTCTGATTTGATGAGCACCTGCGCCGGAGACGACGATTTGTTTGTCAACAAAGTAGCCAATAAGCACAACACGGCAGTTGTGAATACACGTGACAGCATTACCTGGTCAGTGCCTGAAAGTACATGGAAGAGCTGGTGGCAACAGAAACGACGTCATTTGAGCGTATCGTCCCTATACAGTGCGAAGAGCCGGAGGCATTTAGGCAAAGAGCCAGTTGCACGCGGATTGTTTTACGGCTTGCAGATAGCACTATATATCGTTGGCAGTCCGTTGGCCATGTGCTTCGCGTTTGTCCTGCTGCTACTGCGTTTGACGATGCAATTGGCGGTACTCAACCGCGGCGCGAAGATGCTCGGACAACCGTCAATAGGATTGGAGATAATATGCTTTGACATTCTATTGCCGCTTATTACTTTGAGCGCGCTGGCAGGCAAAAAGAAAGTGAATTGGTAAACAAAAAGAATAATTAACTTACAAAACAACAAAGATATGGCAGAACAACAACTTAGCATTAATTTGTCGCCCGAGATTGCACAGGGCACGTATAGTAACTTGGCAGTAATATCACACTCCAGTTCGGAGTTCATTGTGGACTTCGTTCGAATGATGCCCGGCGTGAAAGACGCACAAGTCAAGTCCCGCATCATTTTAAGTCCGGAACATGCGAAACGTTTGCTGTTTGCTCTTCAAGATAATATCGGGAAATATGAGAACCAATTCGGTCCGATTCAACTGAACGGCAAGCCCGCGAGCGGCAGCACCTTACCGATGTCCTTCGGTGGAGGAGAAGCGTGATAATTGAGAATTGAGAATTGAGAATTGAGAGTTGAGAATTAATATTAACCATTAAAAACACAACATTATGAGAACATTTCCAGCAAGTCAACTGATTATCAATGCAGACGGGAGCGCATTCCATCTGCACCTTAAACCTGAGTTTCTCGCCGACAAGATTATTTTAGTAGGTGACCAAGACCGCGTAAACATTGTAGCATCCTTCTTTGACGAGGGCAGTATTGAATGCGACGTTCAAAGCCGCGAGTTCCATACGATTACCGGTAAATACAAGGGGAAACGTATCTCTTGTATCTCAACCGGAATCGGAACAGATAACTGCGACATCGTAATGAACGAGATAGACTCTCTCGCCAACATCGACTACAACACTCGCGAAGAGAAAGCGACTCTTCGTCACCTCGAAATCATCCGCATCGGCACATGTGGCGGTATGCAGGAAGATATTCCATTGGGGACATTCCTTGTAAGCCAGAAATCCATCGGTTTTGACGGCGTACTTTCGTTCTATCACGACCGCGACAAGATTGCAGACGTGGGCTTCGAAGAGGCACTGGTTGATTATATCGGTTACCCAAAGAAAGCCGCTCGTCCCTATGTAGTTTCAGCTAATCCGGAGTTGGTTGACCGCATTGCGAAAGACGATATGATGCGCGGTTGCACGATTGCCGCCAACGGTTTCTACGGTCCACAAGGTCGCGTACTCCGTGTGCCTATCGCAGTGCCCGATATCAATGAGAAGATAACGGCTTTCCGCTATCAGGGTCAACGCATCACAAACTATGAGATGGAAGGTAGCTGTATCGCGGGTTTGGCATTGCATATGGGACATAAAGCAATGACTGTTTGCTGCGTGATTGCACAACGCAAAGCAGAAGCAGCCAACACCGACTACAAACCTCGTGTAAAAGAACTGATTAAGACTGTTCTTGAGCGCTTCTAAACAGAAGAATCGGGCGGGCACAATGCCCGCCCCCAAAAACAAGATATGAATAAACAACTAATCATCGCCTTGGCAGCGACGGCACTATTGTGTGCCTGCCAGAAACAAAAATTCCAATATACTGTGGATAAGTTCTACGATTTGGAGATATTGCGTTATGATGTTCCGGGTTTCAATGAATTGAGTCTGCAACAAAAGACGCTGGTATATTACCTCAGCGAAGCGGCTTTGCAAGGACGCGACATTCTCTTTGACCAAAACGGTCGCTACAACTTGCGTATTCGTCGGGCATTAGAGAACCTCTATGAGCATTATCCGTATGACAAGAATACGGAGGATTTTGCGGCATTAGAGCGCTACCTCAAACGCGTGTGGTTCTCGAATGGCATTCACCATCATTACAGTTCGGACAAGTTCCTTCCGGAATTTACGCAAGAATGGTTTGAGAGAGCCTGCGCGGATGCCAATGTGGTATTCGACAAAGCCATTTTGCCTGTTATGTTTGACCCGACAGTCATGCCCAAACGCACGACCCAACAAGACGGTGTGGATTTGGTATCGGGTTCAGCCGGCAACTATTATGGTGAAGGTGTGACCCAAGCCGAAGCAGAAGCATGGTACGAATCCCACAAAGACAATTCTTCCGAGCCTCTTTGGATTGGGCTAAACAGTCAATTGGTTAAACGCAACGGCGAAATCATTGAGCGCGTCTATAAAGTGGGCGGACTATACGGAAGCGCATTGGAAAAGGTTGTATTCTGGCTTCGCCGCGCCTATGAAGTGGCAGAGACCGACGAACAACGTGCAGCCATCGAAAAGATGATTGAGTTTAACGAGACAGGTGACCTAAAAGCATTTAACGAATATTGCATCGCTTGGGTCAAAGACCTTAATTCCCGCGTGGATTATATTAACGGTTTCACAGAGACATACTCTGATCCGTTAGGCATTACGGGCACCTGGGAGTCGATGGTGAACTTCAAGGATCTTGCTGCCACGCATCGCACCCAGTTGATATCCGACAATGCACAATGGTTTGAAGACAATTCGCCCACAGACAAAGCCTTCAAAAAAGAAGAAGTAAAAGGCGTAACGGCGAAAGTTATCACCGCAGCCATTTTGGCCGGCGACTGCTATCCGTCAACACCTATCGGTATCAACTTGCCCAATGCGAACTGGCTGCGCAAAGAGTACGGTTCCAAATCAGTGACCATAGACAACCTCATGCACGCCTATAACGAAGCTGCGAAAGGAAACGGTTTCAATGAAGAGTTTATGATAGATGACGAAATCCGTGCGTTATATAACGAATTCGGTGCCACTTGCGGCGATTTACACACGGATTTGCATGAATGTGTCGGACACGGAAGCGGCAAACTGCTGCCGGGTATAAGCAAAGACGCCCTGAAAGAACATGCCTCAACGATTGAAGAAGCACGCGCAGACCTGTTTGGTTTGTATTATTTAGCAGACCCGAAATTGGTTGAGTTGGGCTTGCTTCCGAATAAGGATGCATTCAAAGCCGGTTATTACCAGCAATTAATGAATGGTGCAATGACCCAATTAGTCCGCATCGAGCCGGGCAAAGACATTGAGGAAGCCCATATGCGCAACCGCCAACTCATTGCGAATTGGGTATTGGCAAACGTTACAGCCACCGCTCCTGAAGCAGAGATTATTGAACGCGACGGCAAGCACTACCTGCGCATCAATGACTATCAGGGCGTTCGCGAACTCTTCGGACAACTACTTGCAATTATCCAACGTATCACCTCAACAGGCGACTATGAATTTGCAAAAGACATGGTAGAGACCTATGCGGTCAAAGTAAATCCCGAATTACATAAGGAGGTACGCGCGCGCTACGCGAAGCTCAATCTGGCGCCATACAAAGGATTTGTGAATCCCGTTTATACTCCCGTATATAGCAAAGATGGCGCTATCACTGACGTAAAGATTGACTTTACAGAAGGTTATGTTGAGCAACACTTGCGTTATAGTCATGATTATTCCAATCTACCTGACATCAACTAAAACCGACTACTTACGAATAAATTTCTCCGACATATTGCCCTATTCGTCTGCCTGTTGATGAGTATTTTCTCATGGTCACAGTCTGTTACACGCGTAACCGGCGTTACTATGGATCATACTTCAGGCGAGCCGTTGCCATTCGTACAAATCATGTTCGATGGATCAACCATCGGTACGACCAGTAACCTTGACGGTCTTTTTGATTTATCCAATACACGAGGGTTGATATCCGTAAGTTTCCGCGCTGTCGGATACAAGACCAAAATTATGACCATCAAGCCCGGAAAGACGACAGAATTGTTTGTTGTCATGGAACCGGAGGTTTATGCGTTGGAAGACGTTGTGGTTAAACCGACCCGCACTCGGGAACGCTATCGCCGCAAGGGCAATCCGGCTGTAGATCTTATCAAAAATGTCATTGCCAATAAAGACAAGAACCGCGTAGAAGCGCAGGAGTCCTATAAAATGGATACTTACGAAAAATTGGCGATGGCATTAGAACCATTTGACTATAATTTGGACAAGAACCGTTTTTGGAAAGATTTCAAGTTCCTTGAGTCCTATGTTGACACGATGAAATTGGAACGTGGTGTATTAGTGGTGGATAGCGGACATGTCCATGTCGATTCTGTTCAAATTGGCGAAGATTCCGTACAAGTCAACGTAGATAGTGTTGTATTGATTCGCGACGAAGAGAACGCCAAACTGCAAGAAACAACGATTCTAACTATTTCATTACGCGAGACAATGGCGGAAGAATATGTTTCCGGTTTCCCGCGTAAAGAGCGCAAGATTATTTATGCCAAGCGTTGGGAAGGTTTGGACGAATTGTTCGACAATGGCGGTATGTCATCGAATATACAAGCGATGTTCCAGCCGGTGAATATTCTGCAAAATGATGTGAACGTAATGCTTAACCGCTTTGTCAGTCCGCTGTCCTCTTCGCTGGCAGTATCCTTCTATCACTATTACATTATGGATACAGTCGTTATTGAGGGGACACAATGTATAGATCTTGCCTTTGTACCTGTCAATAGTCAAAGTTTCGGATTTACAGGACATCTGTACATAGTCAATGACTCGTCCTATGCACTCAAGCGGTACAATATCAATGTTCCGCCTTCGATCAACATGAACTGGGTTAGTCACCTGTCCATATCGCAGACATTCTACCAGTTGCCAAACGGACTTTGGGCACCTGAAGATATTAACACTCACGTCCGCTTTGCCATTAAGAAACGCGCAAAACATAATATCTATGCCCGCCAAACGAGACACTTTGAGAATTATGAATTCGGCGTAACAGTGCCCGATTCACTTTTCTACATGTCCGGTAATACGATTACACGTCCCGGCGCTGAAAAACGCTCTGCCGAAGAATGGGACACCCTTCGTCCTATAAAACTGACGGGCAAAGAGACTTTGGTTGACAGTCTTGAGACAGAGTTAATGCGTGTGCCTAAATTCCGATTCCTTGTCAATACGGTAGAGGATTTGATTCAGGAGTTTATCCCCACTTCGCGCGTCCGCAATTCTTCCAAGTGGGACTTCGGCCCCATATTCAACACCTTCTCATATAACGAGCAGGAAGGCTGTCGTCTGCGTGTGGGTGGTATGACTACTGCCAATGCACATCCACGATGGTTCTTTAGCGGGTACATAGCGTATGGTTTTGCTGACAAAACGCCCAAAGGAGGATTTACTCTTTTACACTCGTTCCACGATAAGCCGTATCATCCGTATGAGAGTCTGCGTCATAATCTCAGTTTATCGTTTACTTATGATTTGGAAGAGTTAGGTCAGACCTATCGCGTATTGGATAGGGATCACATCTTTATGTCCATTAAGTTCAACTATGCCGCTAAGCCGATGCAATATATTGCCAAACTGCGGTTGAAGTATGAAAAGGAATATGCGAACCAGTTCTCTATCATAACATGGTTTGATTTCATGTATAACATGCCCAACGGTTCAACCGGTGCAGGCAATCCGAATTGGGCACTTCTACCACGTGATCCGAATCGTTCGCCATTGTTGCTGCGATACATGAAACGTTCACCCGACGGGACATACACTGAACGTCCATTCTACCACGATGCGATGTGGACGTTCTCACTGCGTTATTCACCAGGAGGATATATATATAATGACCGACAAGGTATTGAGTCTCCATTTAACCTTTGGAAAGATGCCCCCGTTTTCCGTTTTACCAACGAGATGGGTTATATTCTTGAAGACCGATATTTCTATAATCGAATCCAGTTCTCCGCCGAGAAGCGCTTTTGGTTATCTGCTTTCGGACATTTGGATGTTATCGGAGACATCGGTTATCTGGCGACAGCAAAAGCGCCTTATACCAAATTGTTTGTGCCGGTCAGCAACCAATCCATTTTGATGGATCCGAAAGCTTTCTCGCTCATGCAACCGATGGAGTTCTTAATGGATCGCTATGCATCGCTCCACGTGACCTATTATCTCAAGGGATGGATATTCAACCGTATTCCGGGTATCAAACACCTCAAACTGCGCGAAGTTGTTTCCTTCCACATGTTAGCAGGTTATTTGAGTGACCGCAATAATCCATACAAAACAGACGGACTATACGATTTCCCTGTTTCGCATATCGAGAACGGTCAAAATGTCTATTCGCGAACAGACTTTTCGATGCATAATGACCAAGGGGAAATCAAATACAACTACATGCCTTATATGGAGATTACTGCAGGCATTGAGAATATCTTTAAGTTGTTCCGTATTGAGTATGTGCGCCGTCTAACCCACTTGAACGCGCCAGGAACCGGCGCCAAACTTGGTCCATGGCAACGAAATGGTATCCGTATTACGATTCGCGTTGCTATGTAATTAACTATGCTATAATGACAAATAAACTATGAATATTATCACCACTCCCATTGAAGGACTTTTGATTCTTGAGCCTCGTGTGTTTAACGACCCTCGCGGTTATTTCATTGAGACTTACAACGAGCAACGATATCACGATGCCGGAATTACCGCTCAGTTTGTTCAGGACAACCAGTCTTGCTCCTGCTATGGTGTTGTTCGCGGACTTCACTTCCAACGGCCACCTTTCAGCCAAGCCAAGCTTGTTTGTTGTACGCGCGGGCGCGTATTAGATGTTGCCGTTGACTTGCGCAAAGACAGTCCGACATTCGGGCAATGGTATTCGGTCGAACTGAATGAAGACAATCACCGTCAGTTCTTTATTCCACGTGGTTTTGCGCACGGATTTTCAGTACTTTCCGAGACTGCAATATTCACCTATAAGTGCGACAACTTTTACCACCCTGAAGCAGACGGCGGAATTTATCTTGCAGATCCGACATTGAACATAGACTGGCAGGTGCCCGCTGATAAGATGATTCTATCTGAAAAGGACAAGAAACATCCGCTTCTTGCCAATTTTGATAACCCATTTTAAATTCTGACAAAGATGCGATTATTGATTACCGGCTGTAATGGTCAATTGGGAACAGAAATGCGCAATTTAAGCGCAGAGCACCCGATTCACACATACTTTTTCACGGATGTAGCAGAACTGGACATCACAAATCGTGAAGCAGTACAGCAATTCGTCATTGCAAACGCAATTGATGTGATTGTCAATTGTGCTGCCTATACAAACGTGGATAAAGCAGAAGAAGATGAACCGACAGCGCGATTGATTAATGCATGTGCGGTTGAAAATCTGGCTTTAACAGGAGTCAAGCTAATTCATATCTCAACAGACTACGTTTTTTCCGGTAGCGAATGTACTCCATGTCTCGAGAGCGACTCGGCTGCGCCTCGAACAGCTTATGGCCGCACGAAGTTAGAAGGCGAACAGTTATTACTCGCTGCTAATCCCAATGCCATCATAATACGTACGGCATGGCTTTATTCACCTTATGGCAATAATTTTGTTAAAACGATGCTACGTCTTGGGGCGGAACGTGAGGAGTTACGCGTGGTATATGACCAAGTCGGTACACCGACTTACGCCGCAGACCTTGCCGCAGCGATATATACCATTATAGAGGCGCCAGAGTGGCGTGCGGGTATTTACCACTACACGAATGAAGGAGTTTGCTCTTGGTTCGATTTTACTATAGAAATCTTACGGCAAGCAGGTTTGAAATGCTGCGTCACACCAATTCGGTCCTTTGAGTATGCTTATAAAACACCGCGTCCTGCCTATTCCGTTCTTGACAAAGCAAAAATAAAAAAAACATTCGCACTATCCATACCCTATTGGACAGATAGTCTGGCAAAGTGCATCAACCGGTTATGAAACAACTATTATCATTTCTCGCTGATTTAGCGATACATAACGACCGTGATTGGTTTCATGCCAATAAATCACGCTACGACGAGGCTCATCAAACATTTATGGACTTTTCCGCAGCGTATATCAATCGTTTGGCAGAAGAGGTGGATCCATCCCTTCAAGGTTTGCAACCCAAAGACTGCGTTTGGCGGATCTATCGCGATACACGATTCTCGTATGACAAACGGCCGTATAAGGAGTGGTTTGGCGTATTTCCGGCAGTTAAAGGCGGTAAAAAATCCCTGCGCGCAGGATATTATGTGCATTTTCAACCGGGTAATTGCATGTTTTGCGGTGGCATTTGGAATCCCCCCACAGATTTGTTAAAAGCACTACGCAAAGAGATTGAGGCAAATTACGAAGAGGTGGAAACAATTATGGCAGCAGCAAAATGGCAAAAGTATTTCGGGGACTTTGACACAGATTATGCAATGCTCAAGAAGGTTCCCGTTGGTTTCGACCCTGACTTTGTACACGCAGATTGGCTCAAACACAAGATGTACGTATATTCAACGCCAATTACCGATGAACAAGTTTGTGCGTCAAATTTCTTGGACAGCGTCATCGACATGGCAAAAGCAGCAAAACCGATGAATGATTTTCTCAACTATACTTTTGAGGAATACGGAGAGTTTAGTCCAAGACCATGTTAAGTTAATTGATAATTGATAATTGAAAGATATATGCTATTTTACGAAGTAAAAGTGACGTATCAACGTCAGACGGGAGAAGATAATCCCGGCAATGTACGCGAGACATATTTGGTAGAAGGCCTGACACCTTCGGATGTAGAGGCGCGTTTGATGGAACATATTAAGCCGTATATTATGAGCGACTTGGAGATGCCTTCTTGTACAAAGAAACAGTTTATGGAAATTATTTCGTCTCCGGAAGGTGACAAATGGTACAAAGGTCGCGTGGAGTTGATAACGGTTGAAGATAACGGCAAAGAGACGCGTAAGGCTGTTTCGGTGTTGGTACAAGCGTCAAATATCACTTGGGCTCTAAAGAACCTAACGAATGCGATGAGCGGGTATGATTGTGAAGTGGTATCGATTACCCGTTCGCCCATAATGGAAGTATTGCGTGCTGTCAATTAAGGAAAATATTCAAGCGATTCGAGTTACGTTGCCGGAAAACGTGACGCTGGTTTGCGTAAGTAAGTTCAAGCCGGTAGAAGCGATTATGGAAGCTTACGAAGCGGGAGAGCGCGACTTTGGTGAAAGTCGCGTGCAGGAATTGTGCGCCAAACAAGCCGCTTTGCCAAAGGATATTCGCTGGCATTTTATCGGGCATTTGCAGACGAACAAAGTGCGTCAGATTGTGCCGTTTGTGCATTTGATTCACTCGGTTGATAGTTTGCACTTGCTGGAAGTCATCAACACGGAAGCAGCGCGTATAGGGCGAAAAGTAGATGTGTTGCTCGAAGTTCATACAGCCAATGAAGAGACGAAATCGGGATTCCTTCCGGAAGAAGTTTCAGATTACAGGTTACAGGTTTCAGGTTTAAAGAATGTGCGTGTATGCGGATTAATGACGATGGCAACGAATACGGATGATGCAGCAGAGATTCATCGTTGTTTCCGAGCATTACGAGGAATGGCACAGGAAGGAGATATCGTTTCAATGGGCATGTCGGATGATTATCCGTTAGCGATAGAAGATGGCGCAACAATGGTTCGTATCGGTTCGAAAATCTTTGGCGAGAGATGAGAGTGAGTATCTTTGACGATATGAGCCAATGCACAGAATCGGATGTGGCACGATTATTGCCGGTCGTTAACCAACAACGTCGTGAACAGGCATTGAGATATAAACATCTGTTTGGGCAGTGGACATGTTTGAAGAGTTGGGAGATGCTTGATATTGACAAAGAGTGGCAGTATAACGAGTATGGTAAACCGTTTATTGCAGGTGGACCGGAGTTTTCGATTAGCCATTGCAAAAATGGCATCGCAGTAGCAACGGATACGCAACCGATAGGTATAGATATAGAGTCGATACGTCATGCAGATGAGGCACTTGTTGCGCGCACGATGAATGACGAAGAGCGGAAGCGAATACACTCCGACGCGGATTTTATTCGGTTGTGGACGCGCAAAGAGGCGTATCTCAAATACCTCGGGACAGGGATAATTGACGACTTGCACCATGTTTTGGACGACACAAAATGTGTATTATTTGAAACAATTGAAACAGAACGATATATATATACGATTTGCTATGAAAAAGTTTAACATATTGCTTATAGCGTTTTTAGCAATAACGGCGCTGACACGCGCTGAAGTGCTGTTTGTTGAGGATTTTGAATATCCGGATGGTTCGGTGTTAACCGTTAATCCCGAATGGTTTTTGCAGTGGGGAGGCGATTCCAACATGCCGATAGTCAGTCCGGGTTTGAAATTCGAAGGCTATACGACTGCAGCCAATGACAAGGCATTGTTGATTGAAGGCGACCATACGAATGACATGCCGCATCACGTGTTTACACAAGTAACAACGGGTGATGTGTTTGTAGCGTTTTTGCTGGAACCAACGTTTGTGACGAAGTCCGGGTATATTCTAACATTGCGCGACGAGAAAGCAAATAACTCGGCGTATAACTATTGCGGACGTGTATATGTCGGCGTGGATGAGGAATACAATAACATTGTCGGATTGCGTTTTTTCAAGAAAGCTGCAGCAGAGTTTGCCGATGTTATATTGGCGTCGGACAAAACATATTTGCTGGTAATGCAATACCATATTGTAGCTGGAAGCAACAACGACGAAATCAGTTTGTATCTGTTTGACAAGATGCCGACATCGCTGCCCAAAGAGCCATTGCTTGGTCCGTTGACAGATGCTGAAGCTCCGGATATCAATCCGGCACACGTGGTATTTCACTCGTATGACAATGACGGAATGGTGACGGTTGACGGACTTCGTGTGGCGACAACGTTTTGGGAAGCGCTGGGCGTTGAAGAGCCGGATGAGCCCGAAGATCCGGAAGAGGGATTTGAGAACGTGAGTGTTTCGCAGAAAGCAGTCAAAGTGATTCGTGACGGACAGATAATTATTCTGCGCAACGGATCGGCTTACAATTTGCTTGGAGTTGGCGGAATAACTAACGAATAACTAACTTCAGCCCGTGTTAGAGATCTGGAAATTGAGGAAAAATTGAGAACGCTTTGAAGAAGCTGGGAATCATATTGCTGACGTTGTTTGTGTGCATGCTGTTGACACTCTCAATGGGTGTATTGTTCTTACATTCGGGTAAGTTACAGACTGCAGCTGTGCAACTGGCTGCTGACGAACTAAGTCGCGGACTGAATACGAATGTACGTATCGGCGGTGTGCAATATCAGTTTCCCATGCGAATCACACTTAATGACCTGTATATAGAGGACCAACAGCAGGATACTTTGCTGTATATCAAAGACTTATACACCAGATTCTCACCATTGGCACTCGCCCAAAAAGATTTACGATTCCCCACCATTGATTTGTCCACTATCCGGGCAAATGTCTATCGCACATCTTCGGGCGAATACAATTATATGTTCCTCGTCCGCGCATTTGCTTCTAATGACACCGTCTCCAAACCTTTTGCCTTGGATGTACAATTGCACAATATTCACTTGCAGGACATTAAAGCACGCTATGATTCATTTCTATTTGATGTGCCGGAAGCATCGCTTGCTCTTCATCACTTGTCCAAGGATTCCTTGGACGCAGAGATTCGTCAACTTGCAATGAACATTGCGATGCAAACTGCGACTCACCAACGTTATACACGCTTTTCCGAGCAGTTTGTCATTTCAGACGTGCAGGCACATCTCAAAGCCAACGACACAACGATCATACTCCCCACTCTAACAGTCGCATTGCCTAACTCGTACATGGACGCTTCCGGAGTCAATACTGTATTTCCGAGGAAAGATATCGAACAATCTTTCGGACATTATTTCCAGGAAAACGCCCCCCGGATTACATTAGGATTACACGTCAACAAAGCACGCATTTATCCCCGTGATTTGAAATTTTTCATGAAGGACATTAGCGGTGTTCCCGGAATTCTCTCTTTTTCCGCCGACTTGGAAGGATCGCTTGATAGCATCGCAGCGGATAACTTAGAACTATTCTATGATAATAAGCGCATCTTTTTAGGGAATTTCACCGCTTTGGGATTACCGGTGTTGGACAGCCTGTATATCCAAGCCCGCTGTCAAGATTTATACCTGCCGACTACTTCAGTACAAGACATACTCTCCGGCTTACAAGGAAGACCTTTCCGTTTGCCTGCGCAAGTGCGTCGCTTGGGAGAATTACACTATCAAGGCGAAGTAATCGGCAAACTACATGACTTGACGCTTAAAGGTGCTTTTAAAACTGCTCTCGGTGTTATCACGACAGATGCCACCTGCTTCTCGAATATGGACTTCACTTCTGTCAATATCAAAGGACGTCTCGGAACCAAGCGCTTCCAATTGGGCAGAATGCTCGCCAACTCAGATATTGGTACCATTTCCCTCTCAGTCAATACCGATTGGCATCTTCAAGCCGATGAGACCCCATTTGGTGTGGCAGATGCACGCATTGCGGACATCACTTTCCGGGGATATCGATATCGTGATATTCGTTTGAAAGGTCAATTCGACAACAATTTTATTGATGGCGATTTGGCTATAAATGACGAGAATATACGCCTCGCTATTAAAGGCTTTGCGGACTTCAAAACTACCAATCATAATTTAGACTTCGACATCGCACTGCAGCGTCTGTGTCCGAACGAACTTCATCTTATTGAACGCTATCCGGACTCCGAAATTAGCACATTCGCGCAACTGCACTATACCGGTTCCGATATTGACCACGCCGATATATCCGCCTCCATTGACTCGCTCCAACTGCGCATTGCGAAAGACACATTGCGGATGAATAGTTTTGCACTCACCTCAAAACGCGAAAACGAAATCCAGACACTTAAACTTGTCTCCGATTACCTTACCGTTAGTGCTAAAGGCGAGTTTGATTACTCGACGCTCATAAACTCTGTCCTTAAGCAGATTGCACGTTATACGCCATCGGTATTTTCCACAAAACGATATCAGGAAATCATCGCTGCCCCTGCTTCCAACCAACTCACGTTTTATATTTACGGGCATCAAATTCATCAATTGCAAGAAATGCTCCAATTGCCGGTAATGATAAGCAACTATCCTGTCATAAAAGGGGCTATTGATGACCGTAAGCAGATTTGGTACTTGCAAGGCTACATACCCGGTATTGTCGCCGGAAATGCCATTCTCAACGAAGTCACTTTGCGTGCGGATAATCGCAACGACCGCGCGAACATGCTTTTCTCATTAGAAGCGGATAGTACGCAACTGCTCGCACAAACGCAATCGTTTAACGACTCGCTGCTACTGGACCTCAAGGTCAAAGCCTTACCGCCTTCGAATAGCTACGGAGACTTAGCGGTTCACACACATTTTGCGCACTATGCCGGCAAACCGCTTGTAGATGTGCATGTGTTACCAAGTGTCGTACAATTGGGAGACTCTATTTACACCTTTGACGACTCACATATAACCTATTGCGCAGCAGATACTTCCCTGTCTATTGATAACTTCCGCCTTATTGGTTCCTCACAATACATTTTGGCTGACGGTATCGCCTCGCCGCGGTTGACTGATTCGCTCCAGGTCTCACTCGCTCATATCAATATGGGCGTTTTGATGCCTTTCTTACTGCCCGAAAAAGCATTCTCTGTGGGCGGACGGCTTACAGGTTGGGCAAATCTGTTCGGAGTATTCTCAAAGCCTGTCTTTGAAGCCGAATTAAGACTCGATTCCGCGCAAATGTGTGAAGCTCACATTGGCGATGCCGTGGCGAAAGTGACGCTGGACAGGGAAACGAACAGCATACTTATTGACGCCAATGTGGACAATGAGACTCATCGCGTAGCACATGTGGATGGCATTGCAGAACCCGCTAAAAGTCATTTTGTCATAGACATATTCCCCGACTCTATTCCTATTGCTTTCATCAATCACTGGACAAATGCGTTTTTGTCTGACATTGACGGTCATGCCTCTGGCAGAGTGACTGTCATCGGGGAAGGAAAGAAAGTCTATGTATTGACCAAAGTGCGAGCCATTGATGCTGGATTGACCATTCCCTTTACTGGCTGCCGATATACGTTTAACGACTCTGTCTTTATGGATTCAACCTCCATCCGTTTCCCGGATATCACACTTTTTGACGAAGAGGGCAATCCGTTCTACTTTGATGGCGTTATATCACATGACGAGTACTTTAAGAACTTCTCCATCGACCTGCGCGGGCGGTGCGATCACACGCTCGCAATTAACATCCCCGATGCGCCCGGACAATTTATGCAAGGCAAGATTTACGCTGATGGAGATATCTTTTTACAAGGGCCGGAATCCGATATTATGCTTACAGCCGACGCGGTGGCTGTGGGGAAGTCCCGATTCCGTATTTCCGTTGATGGGGTTTCGTCGGCGGGAGACAACTCCTTCATAACTTTCTATAACCGCAACGATAAAGAGCCGTCACAAAACGAAAAAGACTCTGTCAGAAGAATCCTGCCCAGACGAAAACAAGCGGCAATCTCGGATACACGATCACGATTCAGAATGAACATGAACGTTGATATTGACCCGCAGACACTTTTCCAACTTGTCATCAACGATCGCACCGGAGATATGATTCAGGCGCGCGGAGACGGCTCCGTCAAATTCACTTATGACGATGTTGCGGGCGATTATCGCCTGGTGGGCACTTACACTCTTTTAGCAGGAAAAATGGGATTTACGCTCGGAAATGTTATACGACGTGAGTTTACCATTGCAGAAGGCTCGCAAATCATTTGGAACGGGAAACCCGAAGAACCGATACTGAATGTAACCGCGAACTACCAAGTTACTGCCTCGCTCAAAGACTTGTTCGGCACCGAAACGGAAAACCTCATTTCAGGGCGGACATCTGTACCCGTAATTACTTCAGTCAATCTCACAGGACCGCTGACTGAACCTATTATTCGGTTTAATATCGAACTTCCTAAATCCGAAGAAACGATTGCTAACCAAATCAAATCCGTCATCAATACGGACGAAATGATGATGCGCCAAGTCGTTTATTTGCTCGTATTTGGCAAGTTCTTTACCCCTGAATACATGCGCTCCACCAATAATCCGGGCATCAACGAAACTTACTCGCTCCTTTCTTCAACAATCACGGGGCAGATTAACTCATGGCTGGGCAAACTGACAAATGTCTTCTCTATGGGCTTTAATTTCCGCTCTGACGGCTCCGGTGCTAACGCTGCACAGGAATACGAAGCGGTATTCCAACTGCAACCAGTGGACAGGCTTATTATCAATGGTAACTTTGGATACAGGTATAATGACATTTCCAACCGACCGTTCTTTGGGGATTTGGACGTCGAATATCTGCTTACACCGAACGGAAAAGTGCGTCTAAAAGGATATACACACTCCGTGGACAAATATTCGCTCAAGCAAGCCACAATGGTCGAAGGAGTCGGATTATTGTTCAAACACGACTTTAACTGGACCAAGCAGGACAAGTAAGTACAGCAAATTATATAAAAAACCACTAAAAACTAAAAAATATTTGCGCATACCGATTATTTTTCGTACCTTTGCGCGGTATTACATAAATTAACTTTATTTTTATAACTTAAATTTTTAAAAACAATGAAAAAAGTATTTTTTGCACTTATGTGCGTAGCAACACTGGTTATGGTTGGTTGCAAAAACTCTGATCCAAACAAATCAGGTACTAACGTAAAGGACGTGGACATCAACAAAGTGGACAACAAAACCGAAAAATGCTGGGCTATTGGATCGACCGGCAGCGTTGATGGCATAGAGGAAGCTACTATTAATTACGCTTGGGGAACAGAAAAAGATATCGTTCAAGAAGCGCAAGACATGTTGGCTGAGTACGACGAAATGGCTTCTACACTCGGATTGACACTTGAACTTACCGTTAAATATCAAGAGGCAGAACCCAACACAATGGAAGATTGCGCTAAACAAGATGAGGCGGCACAAAAAGCGTATACTGAAAGCGGTAACTGCTGGAAAGTAAGCGTTAAATCTCCGATGTTCTCAGAGGACAAATACATATGGGGACACGAAGCTACCGTTAAGATTGCTATCGCGGAGATTCAGGCTATGCTCAAAAATTATGGCATCACTACGGGCGTAGAAATCAACTACGATAAAACAGACGCCGCTGATCCAGATGCTTGCGAGAAAAACAATAAAGACTAAAAAGAGAAAACACTACTCCCTGTTATGAAAAAACTTTTTGCTTCAATTTTGTGCCTCGTGGCACTCGCAATTGTGAGTTGCACACCGGGCGCGCTGAATCCGTCCGGAGGAGGGAAAGATGTCTCTGACATGACCGATGCCGATATCAGAAAATTGGACAACAAAACAGAAAAATGCTGGAAAATCAAAATGCTGATTTCCTATATGGGTTCTTCGGATAAGTCTGAAGACTACATGTGGGCTACGGAACGCGAAGTAGCGCAGGAATGTAAAGACCGACTTGAACTGGGTGAAAAAACCTACGAAGGGTATGGATTTGACGCAACGGTAAAAATCGCTTATGGGGAGGTTAGCGCTAAAAACGAAGACGCCTGCGACAAACTCAACGGAGGTGGTAGCGGAGGAGGCGGTAGCACTGAAACCAAAATGTGCTTCTACTTGAAGGGAGTACGACTCAGCGATGATACAGTTCTCTACGAAAAATATATCTGGGCTACCGAAGAAGAGGCGACTGCGGCTAAAGAGGAAATCGAAGAGAAATACGGAGTCTTTGTTTATATTAAAAAACAATCTGCTTCCGGCAAATCCGAATGTGAAAGCTACAACACACCAGGTGGCGGAGGTGGAGGTGGCGGAGGAGGAGAGACCTCAAAAGCTTCATGCTACCTCATTAAAGCCACTGTCAGCGGATACACCATGTACGACTTTACAATGTGGTGGACTGAAAGCGAAGCGAAGAATTTCGTTAGTAAGCTTAAGAGCAACGGATATTCCGCTTCATACAGCAAAGCTTCCTATTCCAGCGAAATCTCGTGTATCAACGACTACGAAGGTATCGTCGAAGACCCGACCTTGAATGATAGCAACGAAAGCTGCTGGTACTTCAACTTCTCCGTCGTAAACAGCACTTGGAGCGATTCCGATGCAACCGAAGGATATATCTATTGCACCGAAGCATACATCGTCAACAGATTCCGTGAAATCCATATAGCTACAGAAGAAAGAATTCGCGGATACAATGTGGACGAAATTACCACATTCCAAATCAACAAAACTTCCCATACGGAATCACAATGTTCGGACGCGAATGAGGCACTGAATCATTAACATTCAAGACGATCTATGAGCGATAAACAACAAAAACGAGACCATCTGTACATGAAAATGGCGCGGACATGGGCGGAGAACTCCTATTGTGTCCGCCGCCAAGTCGGAGCGCTCATCGTGAAAGACCAGATGATTATTTCCGATGGATATAACGGAACACCTTCCGGTTTTGAAAACGTCTGTGAAGATGACAATAACGTTTCAAAACCTTACGTGCTACATGCCGAAGCGAATGCCTTGACGAAGGTCGCACGATCTAACAACTCGTCCGACGGGGCGACTTTGTATGTCACGGCTTCGCCTTGTATGGAGTGTTCAAAGCTTATTATACAGAGTGGTATCAGGCGGGTCGTCTATGGCGAGAAATACCGGCTAATGGATGGCGTCGAGTTGCTAAAACGCGCAAATATTGAAGTGGTCTACCTCCCGGGGTAGACCATTTTTTCTACCCTAAAACCTCAAACCTAAACCTCTTTTCCCGAACCAAAGACGTAAACGAGACGTAAACGACACGTAAACGAGACGTAAACGAGACGTAAACGAGACGTAAACGAGACGTAAACGAACCGAGACATCACCGAGACATGACCGAGACATCACCGAGACTTCGATAACTCAATAATCAATAATCCATAATCGATAATTCCATAACTCAATAACTCAATAATTCAATAATTTTACAAAAAAGTGATAAAAAATTTGCATATATGCAATTTTTTTTGTACCTTTGCACCCTCATTTCATGTGCGTGTATATACGCGCGCGGGAATTTAAATAAAAACACACCTAAAAACAGGCAATAATTAGACTAAAAAGACAATAAAATACATGGAAGAGAAAGAAAAGTATGATGGCTCGAGTATTCAAGTGCTCGAAGGATTAGAGGCAGTGCGTAAACGCCCTGCAATGTATATCGGTGACATCTCCGGAAGAGGATTGCATCACCTGGTATATGAGGTGGTTGACAACTCAATTGATGAGGCTTTGGCTGGTTTCTGTAACGAAATAGCCGTGCATATCAATGAAGACAACTCAATTACAGTTCAGGATAACGGTCGCGGTATCCCCGTTGACATGCACCCAAAAGAGCATCGCTCCGCATTGGAAGTCGTTATGACCGTATTGCACGCAGGTGGTAAATTCAACAAGGATTCGTACAAAGTATCCGGAGGTCTGCACGGCGTCGGAGTAAGTTGTGTCAACGCACTTTCATCAAAAATGCACGTGGAGGTTTACCGCGACGGTAAAATCCATACACAAGACTATGAGAAAGGTAAACCATTGGCTCCGGTTCACGTGATTTCAGAAAGTGAAGCAATCGGCAATTGGGAACAACGTAAAACCGGTACATTTGTACAGTTCTGGCCGGATGCAACCATATTCACTGAAACCGTTTATTCGTATGATATCCTGGCAAACCGTATGCGCGAATTGGCATACCTGAACGCCGGAGTACGTATTACACTCAAAGATAAACGCGTGAAAGTGGCAAGCGATGAGAAAGATAGCGATGGTAACGCCCTATCCAGCATCAAAGGGTATAAAGGCGAATCCTTCTACTCTGAACTGGGCTTGAGCGAGTTTGTACGCTATATAGACCAAACCCGCACACCGCTTATCAGTGATGTGATTCACCTGAGCACCGAAAAGTATGGTACACCCGTGGAAGTGGCGATGATATACAATTCGGACTTCAATGAGAATGTGCATTCTTACGTGAACAACATCAATACCATCGAAGGCGGTACGCACGTAGCAGGATTCCGCGCCGCACTGACACGTGTAATGAAGAAATATGCAGAAGACAGCAAACTGCTTGAGAAAGCCAAACTGAAAGACAAGGACGGCAATGCAACGATTGACCCGAACGATTTCCGAGAGGGCTTGACCGCCGTTATCAGTGTGAAAGTGGCTGAACCTCAGTTCGAAGGACAAACCAAAACCAAACTTGGCAACTCCGAGGTTGCAGGTATGGTATCGAGTGCAGTGGCAGAAGCTTTGACCAACTATCTGGAGGAACATCCGGATGACGCAAAACGAATCGTGGAGAAAGTGATCCTTGCCGCACAAGCACGTATCGCAGCACGCAATGCCCGTCAAAGTGTATTGCGTAAGTCACCGTTGAGCGGTGGCGGTCTGCCGGGTAAATTGGCAGACTGCGCATCCAAAGACCCCGCAGTTTGCGAACTGTTCCTCGTCGAGGGTGACTCTGCAGGCGGAACCGCAAAAACCGGAAGAGACCGCGTCCATCAAGCAATTTTGCCACTGCGCGGTAAAATCCTGAACGTGGAAAAAGCAATGGAACACAAAGTGTTCGAAAGCGAAGAAGTACGCAATATATTTACCGCCTTAGGTATTACTTTCGGTACAGAAGACGACCCGAAAGCGCTGAACCTGAGCAAAATCCGCTATCATAAAGTAATCATTATGGCTGATGCCGATGTCGATGGCGCACATATCGCAACCCTTATTATGACCTTGTTCTTCCGCCATATGAAGGAAGTGATTGAACAAGGACACCTCTATATCGCAATGGCACCGCTGTATCTGTGTTCAAAAGGAAACTACAAAGAGTACTGCTGGACGGATCAACAACGTTTTGACTTTATCCAGAAATACGGCGGCGGAGACGAAAAACAAATCAAAACACAGCGCTATAAAGGTTTGGGTGAGATGTCCGACGAACAACTATGGGAAACAACAATGGACCCTGCTCGCCGTCTGTTGAAGAAAGTAACCATCGAAAATGCTGCCGAAGCAGATCGTACCATTGCTATGCTGATGGGCGATGATGTGGCTCCACGCCGGGAATTTATAGAAGAAAACGCAACATACGCCAATATTGACGCATAATGAAAATAGCCGTTTACTGTAGCGCAAAAGACAGCATTCCTGAAGAGTATCTTCAATTAGGCAATGCGTTGGGGCAGTGGATCGCTTCACAGCATCATACTTTAGTGTATGGCGGTGCTACAGGCGGTCTAATGACCCGTGTCAGCGAAACAGCACACGCCGCAGGCGGATATGTAATAGGCGTAGTGCCTGAGCGAATCGTCAAAAACGGACGTTTGGCAGGCAATTGTGATGAACTATACCGTGTGGCATCAATGAGTGAGCGCAAACAAAAAATGCGCGATTTGGCAGATTGTTTTGTTTGCTTACCGGGCAGTTATGGCACGTTGGACGAGATGCTCGATGTCATTGCGAGCGGCACCGTCACGGAACATAACAAGCCGATCTTCATCCTAAATTACAAAGGCTTTTATGATAGCCTTAAGGCGGAAGTTGAGCACATGCGTTCATTGTCATTCCTACCACAACAAGAGCATTATACGCCACAATATTGCAACACATTGGAAGATTTAATAGATAAGTTAACCCAACTATAAAAAACAGCAATTATGAATTTGCTATTTAAAAAATTAACTGGTCAACTCCATTCCACAGAACGTATGGAGAGACAAATAATGGCGGAAGAAGAGCGTATCGCCCGGTATCGCCAAGTCGAGAACTCTCCGGAATTAAAAGAGTATCTTGAACTAAAGCAAATCGTCGAAAGCCCTGAGTTCAAACAGAAAAAACACCAGTGGTCCACGACAAAGTACAAATCCACTCCGACGTATGCAATTATTCGTGAGTACAAGGAACTGCTGCATGATAAGAATCTGCAAATGTACTTGGAAATGGAAAACAGCCGGCGTCTGAAGGAATTCTTGGAGTTCCGTCAGTCCGAAAACTACATTAAACTACAGAGCAAAAAAGAAGTGCGTAACTCGCTGGAACTGAAACAGATGGCAGAGTTCGAAAAATCAAAGGAGTACAAGTCCTATCTGACCTATCGCGATTCAAAGTTACCTGCGCGCTTCAAAGCGTTGGTTGCAGAGATTGCAACAGATGAGTACAAGAAACAGCACGCCTTCTGGAGCAACCCGAGCCGATGGAAAACAACGGACGAATATCAACAGGAAGCACGATACAAACGCTTATCCGCCATGACCGATATTATCTTCTACCTCCAACAAGACCCAAAAGAAATTGAACGTCTCGAGGAGTGGAAAATGGTATTTGAAGATGAATTCGAATGGATAAAGTTGTCTGACTCGAAATGGCGTCCCGGCTTTGCATACGACAATCCCAAATTAATACGTCAGCACTCTTTTGCCAACGAGCAACAAGCTAACAATGGGGGCAAGAACGTGGGAACTGTGGACGGGAAATTACACGTGTTCACAAAAAAAGAAAAGATGATTGCTCCGGCATGGGATGCAAAAAAAGGATTTGTGAGCAAGGAGTTCGATTACACCGGCGACATTATCCAAACAGCCGACAGCTTCCGTCAAGAAGGGGGCTTGTTTATGGCAAAGATTCGGGTGGAAGGACGTATTCATCACGCGATGTGGTTAGGCTCCGGTACGAAATTGCCTATGCTCAGTCTCTTCCACTTCAATGGAAGACATATCACAATGGGCAACTACTCTGAAAAAGGATTTGACGGGGATGTGATTCGCGGCATCAATCCGGGCAAGTATTATATCTATTCGCTGAGTTGGACAGAGAAAGAGCTGGTCTGGTACGTTAATAATGTAGAAGTATATCGCACCACCCACAATTTGCCCAAAGAGAAGCTGTACTTGGCAGTATCGTCCTTCATAGACGAACACCAACGTGCGATGGAAGGCCAAATAAACGTGGCATGGATTCGTGTATTTGCGCAAAGTAAATAACTATGACGCCCACCCCATCACATTTTTTCCTAATCGCTGGACCTTGTGCGATAGAAAACAGGGATACGGTTATGCAAACCGCCGAGGTATTGCACCGTGTTTGCGGTGAACTTGGACTACGGTTGTATTTCAAATCCTCCTACGACAAAGCAAACCGCACATCGAATAGCAGTCGCGGTGTGGGAATGGATGCCGGCCTGCGGATTTTGCAAGAAGTAAAAGCACAATTCGGTTTACCCATTTTGACGGATGTGCATGAGAGTTGGCAGTGCAAGCCGGTAGCCGAAGTTGCAGATGTGCTGCAGATACCGGCGTTCTTAAGCCGGCAAACAGACCTGCTACAAGCCGCAGCGGCAACAGGCAAAATCGTGAATGTGAAGAAAGGGCAATTCATGGCGCCTTGGGATATGGGCGGAGCCATTGACAAAATTCATGCTGCAGGCGGTAAGTCGGTTTGGCTCACCGAACGAGGTTCGTCTTTCGGATATGGCCGATTGGTTGTAGATATGGCCTCGCTGGTAGAAATGCGTCAATTCGGATGCCCGGTTGTCTTCGATGCAACACATAGCGTCCAACAGCCAAGTTCCACAACCGGAGTAACCGGAGGAAACCGTGAGATGGTTCCACACCTGTTGCGTGCCGCATTAGCGGTGGGAATAGATGGTGTGTTCCTTGAAGTGCATCCTAACCCGGAACAAGCGATATCTGATGCCGCAAACCAAGTCCGGCTGAGCGATATAAAACAGATTTTGCAACAAGCAATTGAATATGACTTTTTCGCAAAGAGCAAAGCAAATATTTGAACAGGAAATAGCCGAATTGCACAAGCTTGGCGAAACCATTGGCACTGACTTCGACAAGGCAGTAGAGATGATTTATTCGTGCCAAGGTAAATTGGTCGTTATGGGTATCGGCAAAACAGGCATTATGGGGCATAAGATTGCTTCCTCCCTTGCCTCGACCGGAACACCGGCGGTATTCGTCAACGCTGCAGAAGCAGTGCACGGAGACTTAGGCATGATAAGTAATAACGACCTGGTTATGCTGGTGAGCAATAGCGGCGCCTCAAATGAGATTCTGAATGTCATTGATCCTGTTCGCAAGATAGGTTGCCCTATAATAGCTATGACGGGTGACAGTTCTTCGCGTTTGGCGCAAGAAGCGGATATTGTACTCTCAATTCATGTGGACAAAGAAGTGTGCCCATTGGGCTTGGCACCAACCACCTCTACAACAGCAACGACCCTGATGGGAGATGCGTTGATGGTGTGTCTGATGGAGAAGCGCCAATTTAAGGCGGAGAACTTTGCTGTATATCATCCCGGAGGAGCACTCGGACGCAAGTTATTGGGCAGGGTACGAAACTTTATGACAGATAGTGTGCCCCATGTCAATACCACGACATCATTCCGCGATTTGGTAAAAGAAATGTCCGATAAACATCTTGGAATGACAATGGTATATTCAGACAACGGACATTGTGTCGGTATCATCACCGATGGCGATCTGCGGCGCGCAATTCAAAAATATGACGACTTGCACATCACCGCGCAAGACATCATGTCGCGCTCGTTCAAACACATCCACAAAGATGCCCTACTCACGGACGCTTTGGCAATTATGGACAAATATAATATTACAACGCTTGCCGTCACCGAGAAGCCTACAACGGAGGCGATAATTGGCATTATATCTATTCACCACATTATTGATTTTAACTGATTATGAAACAAACAGTGGCATTGTACTGCAAAAACAACAAGCAGTTTTACGAAGTAGAACGCGGAACATCCATTCAGGATTTTTATGCGCAAACAGGTATTCAACTCAAGTATCCGGTTCTTGCTGCCAGAGTGAACTACAAGGTTCATGATTTACGTTATGTCGTGTACAAGCCCAAAGATGTGGAGTTTGTAGATGCCAGTTGCCCGGACGGCATGCGTGTATATGTACGCACACTTTGTATGGTTATGGCGTGTGCAGTGAATGAATTATATCCGGAATGGTCACTTCGAATAGAACACCCTATTTCCAAAGGGTACTTCTGCACGCTACGCGATAATCAGGGACAAAAAGTGCAATTAAGTCACGAAATCATTGCTGCCATCAAGGAACGTATGCAACTTATCGTGCAAGAAGACCGAACCATCGAAGTTGAGGAAAAACAAACCAAAGCAGTTATGCAACTTTTCCGCGAACGTCCGGATTATGAGTCCTCGCTGCTCGAAACATTGGGCAATCCCTATTGCCGTTTCTTCCGCATGGGGAATTTCATAGATTATTATAATGGTGTACTGATGCCGTCCACCGGATATATCAACATCTTTGATTTGCAACCCTATTACAATGATATGCTATTACGTATCCCCTGCCGCCAAGACCCCAGCCGTCTTGAGGATATGGTTGAACAGGATAAAATGTTTGAAATCTTCAAAGAATTTGTTGGATGGAATAAATTACTGCACATCAGCAATGTGGGCGAATTTAACCGTGCCTGCAAGAATAATCGCTCCTTTGAGATGATTAAGTTATCAGAGGCTTTGCACGAAAAGAAAGTCGCGCAGATAGCGGATATGATAGTTGGTCGCGAACCAAAACCACGATTTGTACTTATTTCCGGTCCATCGTCATCCGGTAAAACTACCTTCTCCAAACGACTTACCATTCAATTGATGGTTAATGGAATCCGCCCAATCGTATTATCGCTTGACAACTACTTTGTTAATCGCGAAGATACTCCGCGCGATGAGAACGGAGATTGGGACTTTGAGCACATCAATGCCGTAGATCTACCCTTGCTCCAAGAACAGGTAAAGGCATTACTTGACGGGCAAGATGTAAAAATTCCGACTTATAATTTTGAAACCGGCAAACGTGAATACAAGGGCAACACCTTGAAACTCGAAAAAGATACAATCGTCATTCTTGAGGGACTTCACGCCTTGAATCCGTTACTCTTACCCAATATTCCGAAGGAAGCCACTTTCCGTATTTTTGTCAGTCCGATGACAACGGTCAATCTGGATAACCACAACTGGATTCCGACCACAGATATTCGCCTTATTCGCCGTATAGTACGTGATTATCGTTACCGCAATTATTCTGCCCGTGAGACCATAGCTCGTTGCCCGAGCGTGCGCCGTGGTGAAGAGAAATGGATTTATCCGTTCCAGGAGAATGCTGATGTGATGTTTAATTCTGCCTTGTTGTTTGAATTGGCGGTACTCAAACGCCACGCCGAGCCTATGTTGGCAGAAGTACCTAAATATTGCGATGAATATGGTGAAGCGCACCGGCTGCTGAACTTCCTTAGTTACTTTGAGTACATTCCTGAGAAAGAAATTCCGCCAACCTCATTCTTGCGCGAATTTGTGGGTGGCAGTTCGTTTAGATATTGATTATAATGAAGAAGATTCTTATCCTATTAATTTCAATTTTACCCTTGCTTTTACAAGCACAGGATATTGTTATACCGGATTCTGTTTCGGCAGATACACTCACTGTGGATAGCGTTTTTATAGCAAAGGAAAATCAAGATACGATTACCCGCGATTCACTCATCCTTCTCACAGAAGCGATGCCACATGTTATTGTTCACCAAGATTCCTTAATCCGCCAATTACTATACGACAAAGTGTCCGGTACCGAGAAAGAAGAGGTCGAAGTTGACGGATTCCGTGTGCAAATATACTCTTCTAATAATCAGCAAATGGCAAAACTGGAAGCAATTCGTCTTGAAAAAGATATGCGCGATAAATTGGATGTCCCAATTTATGTCACTTATACGCCTCCATTTTGGAAGGTGCGTGTTGGCAACTTTGCCACCTATGAAGATGCAATTGACTTCAAAAACGGCTTTGTCCGTGAGTTCCCGGAATTAACGGGCGATACTTATGTAGTACGAGATTTAGTTACTTTAAAAAGATGAATTTACAAGCATTTACAGCCAATCCAGAAACAACAAATAGTATAGCGGAACATATGTCTGCTATCCTTACTCTTCTTGGGGAAGATGTTAATCGACAAGGCCTTGAGCGTACACCCCACCGCGTGGGAAAAGCTTTTCAATACCTGACGAAAGGATATAATGAAGACCCTGATGCCATCTTGCGTTCAGCATTGTTTGAGGATGATTACCGTCACATGGTCGTTGTCAAAGATATAGACTTCTATTCCCTTTGTGAACACCACATCTTGCCATTCTTTGGCAAAGTTCATATTGCCTATATTCCAAACGGCAAACGAGTAACAGGGCTCAGCAAGATAGCCCGAGTGGTGGATGTTTACGCTCGCAGACTTCAGATTCAGGAACGCATGACAACTCAAATCAAAGATTGTATTCAGCGCACACTTAATCCATTAGGTGTTATGGTTGTGGTTGAAGCAGAGCACTTATGTATGAAGATGCGAGGCGTAGAGAAACAGAATAGCATAACAACTACCTCTGATTTCACAGGCGCATTCTCACGTCCGGAAACTCGAGAGGAGTTTTTGCGTTTAATACATTCATGATAAAAACATAAGCATAATTATCTTATGCTTACGTAATACTTTAAGGCTGCTGAAAAAAGCGGCCTTTTTTTAGTGGGTTACGAGAATCTTTGTCACAGTATGATTTTCTCCATCCGCAGTATTGCAAAGCACCGTATAAACACCTGTCGTTACGCGCTTTCCTTGTGCGTTTTTACCATCCCAAATGGCTATTGAGCCATTAGAACGAGTCCTACAAACCACATTACCACCACCGTCAATGATGGTGACGATGGTATTATCCATCAGTCCGGAGATTGTAATTACACCCTGATAATTCGGACGTACAGGATTCGGATATGCATAAATACCCTCAAAGCTTTCTGCTGCTTCAGCAGCATCACTTTGGAACGAGACTAATCCCCCCGAAGTTCCGATAAACACTTCTCCGGAAATGGGATGAATGGCAATCGATGTAATATAATTAGAAGGAAGAGGTGAATTATTGATAGTAAAGTGGTGAATTGTTTCTTTTCCGTCAGACGAAACAAGGTATAAACCGGAATTAGCCGTTCCTATCCATTTGCGGTTACCGCCATCTACGCAAATTGCGTTTATCTGTTCCTCCTTAAGCAAATAATCTGCTAAGTCAGTTCCATCGTTGCGACTGATAATCACACGTGAACAAGCGTTAGAAGCCAAAAAGGTTTCCACTGATTCAATAATAAACAAGCCGGCTTCTGTTCCGACCCAAATGCTTCCCGAATGGTCTTGGGTCATACAATAAATAGCTGCCGGCTCAACAGTTCTGCCAATTTGGTCCACAAAAGCAGTCCGCTTCAACATGTGATCATCTGTCGGGTCAAATGGAGTTCCACCATCATCAATGACCATAACGCCCTGCGTTTCCCTGCAGTCATATAACCACTTGCTATTGGGATATTTGCTATCAGCGAGCAGAAGTCCGGGAGTGGATAACGTAACACGTTGTCCCCCGCTACGTAAATCCAACTTATACCATATCCCTTGTGGCGATAAAATATTGATAGCAGATGCCCGCGTACCGGCATTCAGCACCCACAAATTCCCGTATCGGTCATATAATGCGCCATCAGTACGAACCAAAGATTGTGAGGTGTCTTCATCAATAGCGGAACGCAATGTGCTATTCTGTTCATTATACATCTTGACTGCTCTGCCATCAAGGAACTCAATCAAACCTGTTCCATACGTTGTGGCAAAGAAATGATTACTATTGGCTGGGTCCACAGCATAATTCATCACATCAAAAACGCCGTGCTGCAAATACCACATGGTATAGTCAGCGGGTATAGCTCCCCATTGTTTTCCTGTATAGTCATACCAAATAACGTCACAAGAGCGATTATACTGGTATGCCCATCGGCCTCCTTGCGCAACCATCAGTCGGTCGCCTACAAATTGAAGCCTGTATGACAAATTGCTAAGTGGTCCATTCGGCAGGAATTGCTGGAAACTATTCTGTGAATATCGGATAACGCCCTGTGTACAAGCCGCCAACCAATATTCTCCGTTTGACCAAACCGCATCAGAAACACTATAAGCGTCGGTTAGATAGGTTACTTTTCCTTCGGATATCTCCGCCAACCCTTTTTGTGCTCCTGCCAATAAACGCGACCTATTAGAACGCACCCAAAATATAGTATCATTGACGTAAGGTTTCCATCCGCCAGCGTCATAACGATATAGGATAGAGTCCCTCAGCATATACAACTGATTGTCTGCCACAGCAAGACCCTGAATAGTTTTTGATTCAGGAAGCGGAGTAACTTTCCATTGAGAATAATCAATCAGATTGTCTGTTAATGCCCCCGCATAAAGGTATTCTTCTGTTACGGCATACAATGTGTCTGTACTTATAGCCAAATGCAGTACATCTACATTAGATGCATCTTCACCGATATAATAGGTATCATTGATTTCTTGTCGTTGTAGATCAACTTTTATTATACCAAACGACATAGCGAGGTACTCGTATTGCTGATAAGGTAACACTTCATTGATGGACATTTCGGTCTTTTCGCCTTTCAAGAACAAGTCCGAAAGAGTTTGAATATTGCCTTTTGAATCAAGAATATCCATCATCCCGTTTTGATATACAATCAGTAACTTTTGGGTGGTTTCATTATAACTGATAAATTGTATATTTGTACTTGAAAGTCCATTTAATCTATCATAATATGCAATACTTTCATCTGTTCTATTGATGGAGAATAGTGCCCCGTCCGATAGTGCAAATATATCTTTTTGGGAAGCTGCTACATGGGTAACGTTAGCGTATGCCGGATGAAGTGTCCAATGATTCATGCTGCCATAATCTGCATCTGAATCCTTATCTTCTGCTCCTGTGTTGGAAGATGGTTCTTCCAACATTCCCATTTCTTGGTCGCTATAAGATACTAAACCGTTCCCAGTTCCGATATACATTCTTTTTTTCGCGGTATCGTAAGCCAAAGACATTACTTTATCGGATGGCATAATTGAGTTTTCTGATGTATAGTGCTGCAATAACTGTGAGCCATCAGCAGACAAAACGTACACGCCGTGTGCTGTTGTGCCACACCATACATTTCCTTCTTCGTCAAAACTGATTGCATTTACCTCATCGTTTTCCATTAACCAATCGCCATTATCGGTTGGAATATGTAAACGCCGACATGTGTTTGATGTAATATAATCGATGTCTGCCGGTAAAATCATCACTCCTTCGTTCGTTCCAATCCACTTTGTACCATCTTCGGATTGGCATAGTACATAGTACGAAGTTGGATTAAATATTGCGCCATCTTGGTCTGTAAAAATGCTATGTATCACGCAACGATCGTCACTTTCATCCGTCAAAGTACCATTGTCGTCCAAAACGATAATCCCAGGATGATCGCGGCAATATGGTATAAACTTATATTTGGGGTTACGGTTGTCCAAAAGGATTTCCCCTGGAGTTTCTATTTGTAGCTGTTGCCCATTAATAAACAAATTGATACCTGTCCATGTTCCATCTGCCAATCTTATAGGGATTTCAGGACCTGCATGCGATGTAACAACTAACATTAAGTTCGCCTCGTTATCAAATGTGGCTCCATCACAACGGGTATATGTATCAGGGTGGTTGGGGAGAATAGCGGTTATAGTACTATTGTCAGGTGTGTGATGCGCAATTAGTTCTTTTCCTGCAAATTCATACAATCCTGTTCCATAAGACGTTACATAAAAATGGTCCTTATTGCGCGGATCCACAGCAACATTCATAAAGTCCATTGCGGGCTTTCCTGTTTTAGATTGGATGTAATCCTGCGTTAAATTGGTCCATTTTCCATCTTCAAAAATCATCACATTCCCAGGACGGAAATATTGCACTGCCCATCTGCCACCAGAAAGCATATATAAACGTCCATTATCAAATTTCAAACGATAAGGAGTGTTGGTTGCCGGTCCGTTTGGCAAATAGGCTATACGTTCTCCCGTTGCTGTTCTACGTACAATACCTTCATATCCACCAACAGCCCACAAGTCGTTATTATTATCCAAATATTTTTGCCTTTTGTCGGTATCACGGGGAATTCGCTTCGATAAAGGTTCTGTCTGCCAATTGCGAAAATCTGAGGCATTCTTTTTCAAACTGGTGCGATAAATCTTGTCTTTGGAAAAAGCGAATATAGAATCATCTTGAATTACAATGTCTTCAACATTGACTTCTTTCGCTTCAGGACCGATGTAGTAAACATCCACAAATTCATGTTTCTTTACATCGAAACTGACAATACCAAATTCACAGGACAAATAAGCGCGACCGTTATGAAAGGTGATGTTATTTGTTCGCTTGCTGGCGGTCATATCTTTGTTGGCAAAATCACTTAAGTGCAAAACATTTTCCCCCTTTATTAAATCAATTTGTCCTGTCGGGTAGATTGCCAATAGCGTTTCATTAACTTCATCAAATCCAATCATCCATATTCCGGAAGAGTACATTCCGTTTTGCTTGGTCCATATTTTGATTTTCTCAGTTTGTTTATCTACTGAAAATAATGAACCATCTGACAATCCGTAAACGCAATCAGTGCCTAATGCAATCTGAGTTACGTTTGTATAGGCAAAATGTGTGTGCCAATCTGCAAATGCACTAAAAACAATACTTATTAATGCAAATATGGATATAATTCGCTTCATTTATACTCGGTAGTAATTAATTGTTTTAATTTTTCCATTGCCCGTGCACGATGACTTATGCTATTTTTTATTTCAGCGGGAAGTTCTGCAAAAGTGTTGTCATAGCCTTCAGGTATGAACAATGCATCATATCCGAAGCCATGATTTCCTTTCTCCTCTGTTGCCATCTTGCCTTTAATTTCTCCTGCAACTTGCCTGATTCCGTAAGCACTAATGAGTGTTACAACTGTTCGAAAACGTGCACTACGATTACTCTTTCCCGCCAATTCGACTAATGCCTTTTTACGGTTATTCGCATCGCATGCCGGTTCCCCTGCCCATCTTGCCGTATAGACGCCGGGCGCGCCATTTAAGGCTTCTATCTCTAATCCAGTATCATCAGCAAATATAAGCACATTTCTCCAATCTTCAGGGCAATTGGTTTTTATCCATTCTGCTATGGCTTGTGCTTTAATGAGGGAATTATCTTCTAATGTAGTACCTGTTTCTGCGATTTCGTCCTCAAAACCTATTTCACGCAAACTAAAAACTTGAAGTGGTGACAAAATACGCCGCACTTCGCTCAATTTATGAGCATTGTTGGAGGCAAATATTAATTTCATTTCAACAGGCATAACGAACATTTAATAAAATTGCTGCAAAAGTACGAAAAATATTTGGAATACGCAAAAAAAATTTGCATATGTCAGAATAAATAACTACTTTTGCACGAAAAAGGAAAAATTATGAGGAAACTATCTTTATTCGTTTTAACAATTATTATATCTTCTCTTTGTTTTGGGCAAGTGGAGCAGATTCTTGGTGATTGGAAGACCGTTGATGACAAGACAGGCGATAATTTCTCCATTGTTCATATTTATCAAGGTGAAAACGGACTATACTATGGCAAAGTAGCGAAGATGTTAGTTGGACCAGCAGGATTAGTATGCGATAAATGCGAGAGCGAAGATCACAACAAACCATTAGAGGGGTTGGTTATTATCCGCGATATGAAAGCGATAGATGGAGAATTGCGTGAAGGTCATGTATTGGATCCTGAGTCCGGGAAATTCTACTACGGAAAAATTTATTTGGAAAAAGGCCGCCTCGTTTTACGTGGCAGCCTTGATAAACGTGGTTGGTTTGGTCGCAACCAGACATGGATTCGCGCCGAATAATTACACCGGATCAATCGCCTGTGCGATAGAATTGGCAATCTCAGCCATTTCTTCCGCTTCCAATTTCAGTTTTGGATTAGAGAAGAGCATATCCCGTTCTGTATTCAATGGAACGAGATGCACATGTACATGGTTTACTTCCATTCCAAGCACAGCCATTCCGACGCGTTTACATCCTGTAGCGGCTTTTATCCCGACAGCAACGCGTTTTGCAAACAGCATCAATCCGGCAAGTGTCTCATCGTCTAAATCGAATATATAATCTGCCTCCGGTTCAGGTAATTTAGGAATTACCAACGTGTGACCTTTTTGCAGCGGATTAATATCTAAAAAGGCATAGTAACGCTCATCCTCGGCTACTTTGTAGCTTGGTATTTCACCATTAATGATTCGTGTAAAGAGAGTCATAAAAATTGTTGTTTAAAGGTTAAAGAGATATCTCCAATACTTTAAATTCCATCACTCCGGCAGGTACTTGAACAGAAGCGATTTCTCCCACTTTCTTTCCCATCAATCCTTTCGCGATAGGTGTAGTAACGGCGATTTTTCCTTCCAGGATATTCGCCTCCCCTTCAGTTACTAATTGATAGATTTTCTCTTGTCCTGTTTTCATGTTTTGCACACGCACTTTAGTCAGGATTTGCACTTCGTCTGTTTTGATGGTTGTTTCATCAATGATGCGTGCGTCCATGATTTTAGTTTTGAGAAGTGCAATTTTACTCTCCAGATGTCCTTGTTCTTCCTTAGCGGCATCGTACTCAGCATTTTCGCTCAGGTCGCCTTTATCACGTGCTTCTGCGATAGCGGCTATAACGCGCGGACGCTCTGTTCCCTCCAAAAATTGGAGTTCGTCTTTTAGTTTCTGCAATCCTTCTGCAGTCATGTAAGTTGTTGCCATATTAGATATATCAATATTTACGATTAAAAATCTCGCTTGCAATAAAGGCTTTTTGTGCCTCCTCCGGTGTTGTCAGATCCGGAATAGTCGGTATGTTGTTTTCTTCTTTCATAAAAAAATAAGCACTTTAAAAAGCGCGTTTTTCTCAAAAACATCAGGAAACTTCCCAGCCTCCTGATGCAAGTATAAACCTAAACCTTAACTATGAAAATTTTATTTTCGGTGCAAAATTACTCTTTTTTTTTGATACGTGCAAATATTTTTGAATAATTTTGCCAAAAAAGTGCAATTTACTATGTTTTTAATGCAAAAAGTGTCCGAAACTCTTTCGGAACGGGTGTTTCGAAATGTACAATCTGTTCTGTTGCCGGATGGATAAACTCGAGCACTTTAGCATGTAAACAGAGTCTGTCCACCGGACTAAAATCATTTCCGTGTCCGTATTTTCTATCTCCAATAATCGGATGCCCAATAGAAGCAAGATGCACACGTATTTGGTTTGTTCGTCCGGTATCAAGGTGCAATTCTACGAGCGAAACGCTTTGTTGAGTTTCACCAAATTTCCGCTCTTTCAAGACTTTGTAATGTGTGATTGCCAAATCTCCGCCATCATCTACAGGGGATGAATATACCATTGCATTCCGTTTATCCTCTGTAAACCAAGTTTTGATAGTATCTTCTTTTTTATTAAATACACCTTCTGCTAAAGCGATATATGTACGTTGTTTTACCAATTCTTTCCAATAGGTGCGCATATATTCCTGCAGGGGCTGTGTTTTTGCGAAGACAAGCAATCCGCTTGTTTCACGGTCTAAACGATGAACCACATAAATGGTATTGCGTGGATTCTGCTTGCGGACATACGCTTTAAGAATAGACATAACCGTTGTTTCTCTGCTTCCGGGATGTGCGGCGACGGTGAGTAATCCGCGTTCTTTTTCCACAACGATCAGATACTCGTCTTCAAAAACAACTTTTAATTTGGGATGTTTCAGTTCTATATTTCCTCTTCCGGCAGCAATACGTACGGTATCACCTTTTTTGAGGGGCGTATCATGTCTTGTTTGCACGCTGCCATTGACAAATACCACACGATGTGCCAGTTGTGATTTGACCGCAGTACGGCTTTTTCCGACTTGCATCTGCATCAAAAATGGCAGTAGTTCTTCTGTTTCTTCAACGCGATATATGTTATCTTGTTTTTTATTCACTTTTTATACGCCTATAGTCAAAATTTTCGGGCATTTCTTTTTGTTTAACGACCCAACGGTCAAAGAACACCAGCAATCCCGGCAATACACAAAGAATCAAAATGATTGAGACAGCCGAACCGATTGACAAGCATCCGACAATAGCAGAAATTGCCACATCGTCTAACAACAGAGCCATTGCGCCCGGTCCCAAGACTGTAATTAGTCCTGAAGTCATAATAGTACGAATTGAGCCACGATACGCGGCAGTGCTGGCTTCGTACTCGTCCATCGTTTTACGATTCTCCTTATAATAATTAGTAAAGACGATGCCATAGTCAATAGTCGCACCCATCAAAATACTTTGAACAATCAAATACGCCAAGTACAACATTCCGCCGGATACAATTCCGCTGAAAATCACATTCACATAGACTGCCGTCATAACGGTCATTACCAGTATGGTTGGTACTACAATAGACCGGAACGATATGGCGATAATCAGGAATATTGCCAACACGGTGAGTAAGGTGATACGTGTCATCTCTGCTCCGAAACCTTGTTTCATTTCGTCAAACATCACCGGTTCGCCCACCAGATAATACTCGTGCTCCAACATGGCAGTTCCCAAGCTATCGAGTCTATCCACAAAGGCATAAGTTTCTTCGGTTTCATCCGGCAGGTCGGTAATTAGAATCAACATAGACCAATCATCGTGGCTGAGTTTTCCTATGCCAGCAGATAATTCCTGTGGGATGAGCGCGATCATCTCGCGGCTACGTTTGTCAATAAACTGCTCAATTCTTTTGTCTTTAACCAACGTGTCTGCCACATAAATCAGCAGTTGTTCACAACTCATGACCAAAGTTGTGTCATACGCTTTTTGGCTGCCGTAGAAATTATATAACAGAGAGACTTTTTCTGCATCAATGTATTCTCCCAAATTCTGAAAGTTCTGTACCATTTCCTCCGCGTTATATGCGTGCTCGGAGGACATAAGTTTCATCATTAATTCCGCACGGATCTCGTCCGGTGTTTTTTCACGCGGTTTTGGTTTAGGCTTGGGTCTCGGCAGGGTCTCGGCAGCGACTCGAAGATTTTTAGGTGTAACTATCGGTGTCGATTCTGCTAAAACGGTGTCACTTTCTGTCACTTTTTCTTCGTTTTGTGCCAAATCTGTTTGCGGGTCGTCAATTGTCTCTACCGGAATCTCTGTATCCTCTTCCGGTTCCGGAACGATCTGCGGTTCAGCACTTCCGGCGATAGCCAAAATACGCGCTTCATCCATTCCGCTGAATCCGTATTCAGTAAGGCTTTGCGCCAATTCTTGCGGAGTGATATACGCATCGGCATCAGCGTAATCCATAAACTTCACGCGTATAATCAGACTGCTTTTCTGCTCGGCATTCACCATTCCCTGTAGCGCCTTGCGTTGGAACAGATCATCCGTAAGGAAGTGCACATATTTCAGCGGCGTCATCCGTTTGCTTCCGTCCGCCATTCCAAACACTATTTTAGTTTGTGACTGACTGGAACCAATATAGTTAGCCATTTGCTTCACGCTCATTTCATAGTGCAAACGTGTGGTATCCGTCACATTGTACAAGTAGAACGATTCGTCATTATTATACAAATCGTGCAACTTTGCCACAAACTGAATGACGTTGATTTTGCCGTCTTTAACCAGCGGTTTTTTAGGCTGTACCGGCGGGTTTTTCTTTTTATGTTTGGAAGAAGTTTGCTGTTGGTTTGTTTCTTCCTGCGGTTGCTGCTGTGTTTGCGGTTGTTGGTCTTTTGTTTCTTCTACAATCGTTTGCGGTTCGGTCGGTTCATCTTCACTGATAACAGGCTGAACTTGCGGCGCGGTTGTGATTTCCGGTTCGGAATCTTCTTCCGTTTCTTCTTCCTCTTCATTCTGTTGCATGGCAAGGAGTCCGTCCAATAGTTGAATTTGCTCCTTCATCTGTTCATCAATCATGCCTGCGAACATTGGATTATCCAAACATTCTTCGCGGATGAATCGCATTAATTCCGGGAACTTGATTCGCAGCGTCTCACCTTTTCCGGAGTGTAAATAGTACACCATTTGCATCAGTTGCGGCGTAAGCATGTCCAGATTTTCAATTTCGGGCATATAATCATGCATGTCGGCAACCAATTCTTCAATATGTGTGGTCAATTCCGGCGCAGTATATGGTTCTTTTAGCAAGGTCGGATAAGAGATTACAGCTTGCAGATACGGTGCGCCTTCCAGACTGTCTGCCAATTGGATGACATTCATTTCGTCCTGCGTGTCAAAGACCATAATCACAGGATTCATTTTCGGGAATATTTCCGCGATTTTTGATTCGCCATTCGTGGAGAAAGTGATATCGGTTTTGCGTGAAAGCCACCATGAAGTACCAAAGAGCAGAATCAGGAAAATGACCAGCGTCACTTTATGATGCGTCACAAATCGTCCTAAAGCGTTTGTAGGCAGTACGAACACCCGTTTTGTTGTGCGTTGCAGTGCTTTACCGAACAAAAGCAGCAGCGAAGGCAATACGGTGAACGTGCAAATCAAGCTGCACACCACTCCTTTAGCCAGCACAACCCCCATATCCATGCCTATCTTAAGACGCATGAACAGCAGCATTAGCAAGCCGACTACCGTTGTCAGCGCACTGCTGATAATAGATGGGAAAGCCTTACAAATAGCCACGTCTATAGTTTGGCAAGCCGTACGGTTGTCGTTGATTTCCTGCCGATAGCGGTTCATTAACACAATCGAATAGTCCAAACTCAAGACCAGTTGCAGAATCGGGGCAATATAGTTTGTAGTTATAGAAACACTGGGTAACAATGCGTTGGTTCCGACATTGATAATAACTGCGATAATGGTCGCAATAAGTATCAGGAGCGGATCTAACCATGATTGCGCCATAAGGAACAAAATCAGGAAAATCAGCACAGCCGCAATAACGATTACTGCAAATGGCGGAGTTGCTCCGTCCTGACTTGTTTCGACAATCACATCTTTCCCATAATGCGCCCGTATGCCGGCACCCATTGCTTTTTGGTCAACAGATTTCGGCACCACCAAATTGTACAAGGTGTATGCACTATCTTCCGACAACTGATACGTAACAGCAGCCACATGGTCAATACTGTCTAATTCATCCCCTATACGTGCGATACTATCCTCATTCAGGCCATGAAACATTACCTTCACATCGGCGCTCTGGAAATCAGTGGCATTGAACTCCTCTGTTACAATCTCCAATCCCTGCCGCATCTTAGAGTTATCGGGCAGGTACTTGGTCATGTCGCTATTCACGTTAATGCGCGGCAATAACACACCGCACGCGCCAGCGACAAGCAGAGTGACAAGTAAAAGAATATAGTGATATTTCTCTTTCATACAAAAAACGCCGCAAAAGTACAAAAAAAAAATTAACCGTGCAAATTTTTTATTAAAAAACAACGATATTAATGAAAAAGTGTTGTTTTTTTTGCATATATCAAAAAAATGTTGTACCTTTGCGGCTTGTATGGCGGAGATGAACCTCATATTTCGCAGTTTTGCAAGTGGCAGCAGTGGTAACTGCTACTATCTTGGCACTAAGTATTCCGGCATTTTGATTGATGCCGGTATATCGGCAAGGACCATACAAAAACATTTACGTGAGATGGATTTGGAGTTCCGCAATATAATGGCTGTATTGGTAACACATGACCACGCGGACCATATTCGTGCAGTCGGAACACTGGGAGAAAAAGTGCATATCCCGATTTACGCCACCCATTTAATCCATGAAGGAATTGACAGGAACTATGGTGTCAAGGAGAAACTGAAGACCTCCCGCCGTTACTTTGAGAAAGAAACCGAGTGGGACTTGAACGGTATGACCATCAACACTTTCACTATTGCGCATGACTCAACCGATTGTCTGGGGTATGTGATTGACTATATGGGGCAGCGCTTTATGATTGCAACGGACTGCGGTAGTCCCAGTGAGGCAATGGCAGCGTATATCCGGACTGCCAATCATTTGGTGATTGAGGCGAATCATGACGAGCACCTGTTGCTCAACGGGCTTTATCCCACTTATTTGAAAGAGCGCATCCTTTCGCCTAACGGGCATCAAAGCAATACGACTTGCGCCGAGCTTCTTCGCGAAAATTATCATCCCGGACTGAAGAATGTTTTCCTCTGCCATCTTAGCCAGGAGAACAATGACCCGATGATTGCCTATGCAACGGTGCACGATGCTTTGGAAGATGCCGGCGCGGTTGTTGGGGAAGACGTGTTCCTTAAAACACTAAACCGCACTTCTGCAACGCCAGTATATGAACTAACTGACGAGTGTATTAAAGAGTAACTATTTCAACTATAATTATATGGACAGACTTGTTATTATCCCAACCTACAACGAGAAGGAAAATATCGAGGCTATCATTCGTGCTGTGATGGCGTTGCCTCTTGAGTTTCATATCCTTATCATTGACGATGGTTCGCCCGATGGAACGGCAAATATCGTCAAAGGTTTGCAAGCGAAAGAGTTTAAGGACAAACTGTTTCTCATTGAACGCGCCGGCAAACAAGGATTGGGAACGGCGTATATCTGTGGTTTTAAGTGGGCGATTGAGCATCAGTATGATTATATATTTGAGATGGATGCAGACTTCTCTCACAATCCGCAGGACTTACTCAAGTTGTATGATGCGTGCGCCAATCAAGGCGCAGATGTCGCTATCGGCAGCCGCTACGTCAGTGGCGTGAACGTGGTCAATTGGCCGATGGGGCGCGTGCTTATGTCGTATTTCGCCTCCAAGTACGTGCGTATTGTGCTCGGTATGAAGATTCACGACACAACAGCAGGATTCAAATGCTATCGCCGACAAGTATTGGAAACCATTGAGCTGGACAAGATTCACTTTAAAGGCTATGCGTTCCAAATTGAAATGAAATTCACGGCGTATAAGTGCGGCTTTAATATCGTCGAAGTGCCGATTATCTTCATCAATCGTGTGCTTGGAACAAGCAAGATGTCCGGCGGTATCTTCTCCGAAGCACTGCTTGGTGTTATTCGGCTGAAGATCTCATCGTGGTTCCGCAAATATCCGCAGAAAGGGTGATTGATTATTGAGTTATTGATTATTGAGTTATTGATTATTGAGTGATTGAGAATTGAGTTATTGAACAATTTGTTTATGAGAAGATTTATTTTTTGTTTGTCTTGCATATTGGGTTTGTGCTGCTTTAGTTCTTGCCATAGAAATGGCGGTGAAGAGACGTATGATGCGCAGCCGGAGCCCGTACGTTATGAATTTGGTCTGCCTATTGACTCGTTCCGCATTGATACAGGTACTGTCAAGAACGGAGAGACACTTGGCGCTATTTTGAATCGGCTGGGGGCTTCCCGTCAGCAAATGGCGGCTATAGGCAATCTGCCGCGTTCGGAATTTGACGTACGTTCTATACGTCCCGATAAAACGTATTACGGATTATACCAAACAGATACTGCCGGTGTGGAACATCTTTGTTACTGGGTGTATATCGCTTCTGTAAGGGATACGAAAGTGATTCATCTGACAGATTCCATTCACGTCGAGCATCAACAAAAACCCATTCGTTATGAAACCCGCAGCGCAACGGTTGGCATTGAGTCCAGTCTCTGGAATGCGATGGTTAGCAATGACTTGCCCGTTGAATTGGCTCTGGAATTGAGTGAGATTTATGCTTGGACAATCGACTTTTTCGGATTGCAGAAAGGCGATTCAGTGCGGGTGTATTATGACGAGACCTATATTGATAATACCCGAACAGGTATCGGCACTATCTATGCCTGCAACTTCTATCATGCACGCAAATGGCAAGAGGCATTTTATTTTGAGGCAGGACCATTACACACGTATTTTGACGGTGACGGCAAGAGTTTGCGTAAATCGTTCCTTAAAGCACCGCTGAACTACAAGCGCATATCCTCCCATTTCAGTTATGCGCGCAAGCACCCTGTCTATAAGATTGTTCGTCCGCATACAGGAGTGGATTATGCGGCGCCAACCGGCACACCGGTGGTATCCATCGGTGATGGTGTCGTGATAGAAAAAGCATATAAAGGACAGGCAGGAAACATGGTGAAAATCAAACATAATGCCACCTATACTACGGCTTACCTGCATCTGAGCAAGTATGGCAATATATCCGTCGGTTCCCATGTTAATCAAGGTCGAGTCATCGGCTATGTTGGCGCAACCGGTGCCGCAACAGGCCCGCACCTTGATTTCCGTGTATGGAAAAATGGCACTCCTGTTGATCCACTTAAACTGGAGAGTCCTCCGGCAGACCCTGTTCCGGCAAAGTATCGTGCAGAGTTCGACAGCGTGGTCAATGTGATGCGTTCACACCTATAAAAAAGCGGCATTTGCCGCTTTTTAAATGATGGATTGAGCCGTGCCTGCGGCACTAAATGATGAATTGATGAAAAAAAGCGGCATTTGCCGCTTTTTAAGTTGAGAATTGAGAATTGACAATTGAGAATTGACAATTGGAGGTTGGACCGCTGCGCTGTTGGAAGTTGGACCGCTACGCTGTTGGAAGGTGGAACTTTGCTATTTGGTTGTCACATCTGTACGGCGCCAGAAGGTTGTGCCGTCAAGACTGAATTCGGTAAGCCCCTTGTCCTTCACAAAATGAAGTTCTGCACCTTGAGGCATCGGCTCCGATTTGCCAGACTTATCAGGTTCCAAGGACTTTATCGGAATAACTATCGTATCTGCAAAAAAAGCACGCAATTGTGCGGAATCCATTCTGGTGTTCAAGTTGCCGGAATAATAAGACCCCTGCTCAAAACGGATATCATTACTCATCAGAAACTCAAACTTACCGCTACTTGTACTCAACTCCCAATAAAACTCCGTACGATACAAATTACCGATTCCTTCCACCACAAACGGAGCGGCTATCATATTATACCACGATGACGGACCTTCTTCACCGCCGCCTTTGTTGACTACAGGAAAACCTGCTCCCGGATTCCAATTCGTATGGGGATAGATAATCCATTGCTTTTTGCTCGATTCGTTCGCATACACCAACGTATCAGTTTTGGTATATGGGAAATACCGCAACATCGCTGCCAAGCAACTATCCGGATCAATGACTAACTCTTGCACTTCCGGCTCTTCCGCAGGATTGACCGGAGTGCAGGAAGTCATCATGACCGCACTTAACAACACCACACTTATCCATATTGACAATTTGATATTCATAAGACACGTCTTTTACTTGTTTCACTTACTTCTTTCTTTTCCAAATCGTCTTGCCATCCACGCAGAAGTCTGTTATCCCCTTATCCTTCACCATATTGATATAACAACCAGAAGGTGCTTCCACCATAATCTGACCTTCACGCATTCGATTAAGCGTTAAATGAACGGTATCGCCAATAAATGTAAAGAAGTCCTTTCGAGTACAATAATATCGTTGGAGTCCACCATCATAAAATTCCGTAGCACTAAGCCGAATGGCCAGCATCCACGTAATGGCAATAGTATCCGTGTTATTATCCCCATTTAAAGACACGGAAGTGCTGCTCATCTTGTCGGCCACCCTACTGACGCCCTCTTCTAATAAATCAGCCTGAATATCGACAATCCATTGTCCCTTATAATCACCACCTCTTTCCTCTATAATATTTACCTTTGGAAAAACAGGGACTTCATTGGGATCATAGTAACTATTTTTATATTCATATGGTTTAATAGTCCATTCCCGCCCTAAACTTTCATTTGCAAAAAGAAGGGATTGACCAATTTCATAGGGAACAAAGCGAAGCAAATAGTCTGCCGTGTTTTGAGGTGTTGCTTCTTTAGGGGGTTCTGGTCCATCAGGCTCATTATTGCATGATACAAAAATACCTGCGAAAGCAATAATGCTTGCGAATAATAAAAAATGTTTTTTCATAATAATAATATTTATAATTAATAATTTGCTGCATATTAATAATACAGCTAAAAACGATTTTCGTTTTCGGGTGCAAAATTACAACAAATTTCTTACATACTAAAATTTTACACTATGTAAAATGCATTCTAAAAGTTGCTTGTTTATAGGGAGTTACGGATTTGGCACTATGTAAAATCTTTCATTTATGGTTCTAACAGCATATTTTAGCCTATTTCACATGCTAAATGGACTAAAAATGAATGCAAATCTTTCATTGAAACACCAAATTTCTTGCCTTCCAGTTCTTTGCGTTTACCGATGGTTTTGGGAGAACGGTTCAGTATATCTGCCATTTGGTTATACGGAATATCTATTAAGACTAAAA
>Ga0247611_10000786_pt1 | contig 61374 bp, 87 predicted proteins | sample 177DNAGHGhighgp2_FD_192422 | JGI IMG/M metagenome (GOLD analysis project Ga0247611, IMG submission 192422) | Sheep rumen microbial communities from Palmerston North, Manawatu-Wanganui, New Zealand - 1770 DNA GHGhigh gp2 | ecosystem: Host-associated > Mammals > Digestive system > Stomach > Rumen... | reverse complement strand
TCCAAGATGTCCCATACACAGGTATTGTCAGACCATGTGTAATCTCTCGCAAAATGGGAAGGGTGGTGCTACGACCGGCGTAGAATAGCGCAAGCGAGTCGGAAGGTCTTAGACTGTTTCAGCTTTCTGGCGGTGCTCCTTTGGAGCACTTTTTTATTTTCTAGGAGGTTATATGCGACTATTACTTCTATTATCATTGTCATTGTTTTTAGTGTCATGTCATAAGGAGCAGCCTAAAGACCCTGTGTATGTACAGGACCCAGAGTCTTATGCACGCTTCTATCGTGGTGAACCATTGGAACCTGTTACGTATCTTGAGCCATTTGTACTGGAGAATAAGTAATGAGCAGATTGGTAGCAATGGACGTTGAGACGTTCGGGGAGAGTATTAAAGGTGGGCGTGTACTCTGCTGTGGCGCACATGGCGATGGTATAAGTAAAGTGTTTAACTTTGACAGACCTCAAGACATTGAAGAGTGTAGAGAAATACTTGCTGACCCAACTATTGACAAGATATTCCATAACTGTATGTATGACACAAGCTGGTTGTACTGTGATTATGGTATGGAGATAAAAGGCACAATTCACGATACAATGACACGTGCCTCACTTATCAATGAGTATGAGCCATTAGCCTTAGACGACTGCTGCAAACGCTTTGGTATAAAAGGCAAAAATAAAACAGAAACGATTGAAGCATGGTACGATGACTGGCAGGCTAAAATGAAAGTGTATGCAAAGTCGTTTAAGAAGTATGGCTGCACAGAGAATGGTGAAATATTTGACCCAATAACAGATAAAGCTGTCAAGCTTACAGACAAGGAACTTGCTATGCTTATCGACAAGTCTTATACAAAAAAGATTTGGGATAACGTAATGATTATATGGACAAATCCTGTAGGCAGACAAAAGATGATTGCTTACAACTTGCAAGACTGTGTAGCAACATATAATCTGTTTAAAGCTCAAGAACCTTACATGCGGGACCTGCAACGTGTATATGATATGGAGTGCAGACTTATACCCCTGCTCATTAGAATGAAGAAGACTGGTATACGATTTGACACCAAAAGAGCAGAAGAACTGACTGTTAAGGTAGAAGAAAAACGTAACGAGACGGAACGCAAACTGATTGACATGTATGGTGTTACAGGTGAGATGATTGCTAGTTCAAAGCAGTTAGGTGCTCGTTTAAATCAGATGGGTATCTATTCACCTGTTACTACTAAGGCTGGTGCACAGTCCTGGTCAGTAGAAGCAATGGCACGTATTCATCACCCTGTTGTTCCATTGATTGAAGAATGGAAGAACTATGACACAATACTTAATAAGTTTTTACGTGGCTCATTACAGGAGTCAGTAATAAATGGTCGTATTCACTGCACGTTCTTACCCATGCTCAGAGATGAAGGCGGCACGGTTACAGGCAGATTTTCCTGCAAAAATCCAAACCTTCAACAGATTCCAGCACGTAACAAAGGCCATGGAGTAGACTTTAGTCAGGACATGCGGTCATTGTTCTTACCTGAAGAAGGGCAGATGCTTGCTGCTGATGACTATTCACAGATTGAAGCAGTACTGCTTGGGCACTTTGCTCAGGGTCCGCAAGCAGATTGGTTTAGAAGCAGATTGATTGCTGGTGACGACTTGCATAAAATTGTTATGAACATGACTGGTATCACATACAGACCTATTGTTAAAACATATAACTATGGTTGTATTTATGGTATGGGTGAAAAGACTGCTCTTGAAAAGAACTACACAACGTTCGAGAAATTGGCAGCCGAAGAAGGTATCTCCGTAGAACAGTTTTCACATAATTTGTACAAGACATATCATGAGAAGTTCCCAGTTATTAAAGACACGATGAATTGGTGTCAGGCAAAAGCAAAAATGCTAGGATATATTGATACTATGGGAGGTCGTCGATTACACAAGCCAAAGCCACAGTATGACCCAGCAACTGGTAAAATGAATGACTACATGTACAAGATGCTTAATAAGCTGATTCAAGGTACAGCAGCAGACATTCTTAAAACTGCTTTGCTTATGGCATTTGACGCCGGTATATATGATATACTTACATTACATCTGCTTGTTCATGATGAACAGGTGAACAGCGTGCCGTTTAATAAAGCAGGTACAGAAGCTGCTATTGAACTACAACATATTATGGGCAGTGTATACAAAGAGCAACTGCTTGTACCTATTAAAGCAGAATGTGAGCTGGGTCCGAACTGGGGGTATTGGTCTAACAAGATATACTTGGAAATGCAGAAAGGTAACTTTGACCCTGCATTCTTTGAAGCAGACTACAAGGAGACACACTAATGATTAGACAATTAGTTCACAAGCTAAAATTACACTTTGGTAAAAAGATAAAGGTAGCATCGCCACATATTATTGATGGTGTAGCACATGTTACTGATAAGACATTAAACAGTTGCTGGGGTAGTGTAACATTACAAGAGCAGCGTAGATATGATTACAAGGAGACACACTAATGAAAAAAGTACTTTTATGGCTGTGGCAATTACCACAGAACTTAGCTGGTTGGTGCATAAGCAGAAACGCTAATATGTTACAGATATACTTTGGTAATGTATATTTCAAAAAGTTTTATAAGTCAGGTGTGTCACTTGGCTCATACATCATACTAGACAACTGCTATAGAAACAGTACATTGTTGCTTAATGCAGTTAAACATGAACGTGGTCACCAGAAGCAGTCACTGTATCTCGGACCGCTGTACTTGCTTATAATCGGGCTGCCATCTTTTATTGGTAACATATATTCACGTATCACCCATAAGAGCAGTGAGTGGTATTATTCACAGCCTTGGGAAGCTTGGGCCGACAAACTTGGTAGAGTGGAAAGATGAGCAACGCTGTTATAAAAAGTGGAGTGGAAAGATGAGCAACGCTGTTATAAAAAGTGGAGTGGAAAGATAGAAAATGATACAACATACATTTAAGCTATTCATACCTGCTGGTACTAATATCAGTAGCTATAAAAACTGGGACGATATACTAAGTAGTATTTTACAAAAAATAGGTATCAACAGTAAAATAACTGATGATAATGTTATGCTACATGTTGGTATTACAGTAGGTAAAGCAGAAGCAGGTGCTACAGTTAAACCGGAGTGGTAAAATGGATAGGTGTTATATTTGTGGTCATACTGTTGATACAAGTACACATTGTAAGATTGTTAATGGTTTGCCTAAATGGTTTCATAACGAATGTTGGAAATTATACAAGAAAGGTGTAACACCAGAAATATATAACAAATTACGGAGGACCGGTAATGACGGTATGGTGCAATAGATTTAGTAACGCTTTTGAGTGGAACGCTAAAGCGTTACCTGCATTTTGTGATAACTGTGAATGTACATTTATGGGTTACAGATGTAAAGATGTCATTAAGTCTAATATAGAGCCCAGATGGGTTCAGTTAGAGTTTAATTTTGGAGGTACCAATGGGTAAGAAAAAGTTAGAGTGTCTGTGTTTCTTACAGACAAAAGACAGTAACGGCAAGCCAATAACTAAAGGCATTATGCCAGCGTTTCAGACGATAGGAGCAGGATGTGCGGACGTAGCGTCTCCAGATGCATGGACTATTCCGCCACATAAAACTGTTAAAATACCGCTGAACATCAGTTTCATGATACCAGACGGTTACATGATTTGCATGTACCCGCGTTCATCACTGCTTGTTAAAAAGCAACTGATTAGTCCAGTATCTATCATTGATAGTGACTACTATGGCATCGTACATGTACCAGTTTACAACTGCTCAGATGAACCACGTTGTATAGCAGCTGGTGAACGTATTGCACAGATAGAGCTGCGTGAAGCTGGTATAAGAACTGGTGACTGGATAGAGTTACAGAAAGTTCGTGACCAGAACGGATTTGGTGGTACAGGCACAGGAGCAAAAACAGTAGTGATTCCGGCGTCAGATGAAAGTACGTCACTACATAATTAAAGGAGCTTAAAAATGAAACTGATACCAATATCTATAGACACAATGACACCTGTAACGCCAGAGGAAACAGTGCTTTTATTAGTTGGGCAGATAGCAGGTGAGTGTTATAACAGCAGTATGGACACCGATAAATGCAAGCTGAGAGCCCTGAACTGTATCAAGCGTGGACATCATACACCATGGGAGCATGTTAACTTTACGTTGAAATGTACTGTTGACCGTGGTGTATCTCATGCTTTAGTGCGCCATCGACACTGCGCTTTTATGCAGTCAAGTACTATTTATCAGAAATTTGATGAGCTTACATTTATCAGGCAGCCAAACATAACACTTGAAGAGCAGGAACTGTATGCTCAGATTGAGCAGCAGTATAAAAGCCTATTGGAGCAGAAAGCACCACCACATAGAGCAAGAGATATTCTACCAAATGCGCTTGCTACTAACCTCATTATTACTACAAACATGAGACAGTGGCAGTATATGTTCCGTCGTAGAAACGGACCAGGCGACAGTGATAACATGCATAGATGGGCTGATATTGTAGAGGTATGGTTCAGAGCACAGTACCCACAAACAACTGCTATGTTTGATACATACTACAAGGAACACAAACTATGAGTAGTTGTTACGTAATACCTAAGAAGCCGTTCCTTTACAAAATTAAAGCACGTATCTTTTATCACTTAAGACTTTGTGCTATGATTGTTGAAAATGAACGATACATGAAAGTCCTCGAATCTAATAAGATATATGGCTTCAAGTCATTGTGGATGAGTTTAGATGAGCTGTAAATAAAGGTCCCGTAACTGGGACCTTTATTAGTCTTCACATGTAAAAATGTAATAGCAAGACAGCTTACCGTTCTTGACAGTAAGACTATCAATCAACGTATCAACAAACCGACGTCTAAAGTGTGTATAGCCTGTATCAGCATTATACCACTTCTCAATTGTATACTGATTGTTTTTAATTGAAGCAGGTAACGTTTGTACAGTCATCATAGTAAAACGTTTACCTGTTGCTGCTTTTAAAAAGAGCAGGGGTTCCAGTACATAGCCATTTGCTTTGATATAGCTGTTGTCTATAGCAAAGCGAGTTATAGCGTGCATGTCATACTGAATACCAAGTTCATCAAGTATAGTAAGCAGTGTAAAGAAGTAACATCCTTCTTTCCAACAAGTCTGTATACCGGACCACTTATTTTTTACCTGCTCTAGTGTCATTGTTACTCCTAGTCGAACAGTGCGTCGACTTCAGCATTTGTGATTGCTACAAAACCGTCGCCATTTGAGAGAGCATCCCACTTAGCACCTGTACTGTCATACACATATATGACACCAGTAAGCAGGTTTTCTTCATAGTATACTTTTTCAGCAATATACTCGTCACTTGCGGCTACACGTGCATACGTAACACCATTTACGGTAATACCATTTGTGTCATCATAAGATGTTACAGTATATCCGCTGTCCGTAGCAACGCCACCTGTAATGGTATATACTGTATCGCCAACTGACGGAACAGTAGCTGTCGTGAAGTAAGTGGTTGTACCATCACTCCAAGCTTTGTACACAGTTTCTGGTTCTGTGTCAGCTGTAAGCACATACGCAGAACCTGATTGCTCATACAAACCAAGCTGAGCAGGGTCTGAGAGTGGAGTCAGTGTGCCTGTGTACGTTTTGTAGGTCTGTGGACCAGTGTACAAGAACGTGTCACCGTCGCTCGGTGTTGACGGCATAGTAGTACCAAACTGCAAGCGGTCATTTACATCAAAGATAGTACCAAGCAATGCCCATTTCGGTGTACCTGAAACTGTAACATGTACAACTTCAGTGTTTGCCTCAAACTGAACATCTGCACCTTCAACAAAGTCAGAAGTAGTAACACCCCCTGCTGTAATCATGTACATCCAGCCGTCAGTTACACCTGACAAAGCAGGTAGTGATGACACGTCTGTGACTACACCTTTAAATGTTACATGACCTATCTGGTTGATGAGGTCTTTAATCTTTGATACAAGCTCTGTTAAGCCGTCATAATCAAGATACTTTCTTGTTGCCATATCCTCTCCTAGTTAAAAAGCATAGCAATTTCTCCGACAGCACCAACTGCAATAGTGATGCCAGCCGTAACTTTTGCAGCATGCTTTGGCTGTTTATATGTGACAATTGCTGTAGCAATTGCACCAAGACCTGTAGCAATACCTGTAATAAGTTCTGCCATATACTACCTCCTGTCTTAATTTTCAAACAGCTCGTCTACTTCAGTTGTAGAAACAACATTATTTAGAGCAGCCGTGATTACCTTGTTCTGTACTGGATTTGTTGATGTCTCACTCAGAGCATCATCTACATCTGTTACATCCATCTTAGTGTCTATAACTTCTTTGAGTTTCTTTGTGTATGACTCAAGGCCAACTAAATCAACCAGTTTAAACGCCATAATTACTCCTGAAAGATACTATCAAACATAGCAATAATATCAGTAGATGTAGCAACATCTAATGATATTGTATTACCTGAATCAGAATTATCGGGTAGCTTGATACTACTTACTATTGTGCAGCTACCATTCGGTGTTACATATTTGTCATTACCTGGTACAAAGAAATCAATACCAGTTATATAGAAATCTGTGTTTACAATACCAGGTTCAGTAGACCGTGAGTAATACGTCTTAGCAGGTACAGTTGTATCGTATATCGTACTACGGTTATATTGAGCTTCATCATTTGATATGACTATATAGTTGTCAGTATCATCATAAGCAGTTACAGTCTTACCCGTGTCTATAAGTATATTACTCTCTAGCAGATACACTGTACTTCCGACAGACGGTGTATCAGTCAAAGTAAAGTAAGACTTGTCATCAGATGAAGTCCAAGCATACGCGTTTCTAGCTTCTACAGGAGCGGTATCTGATGTTCTTAAATACTGATTGGTAATTGGGTTGTACTCATACAAAGGTATGAGTGACGGATTTTCAGGTAAGTCAGATGCAGCTATAGTTGTATACTTGTAGTACGTTCCAGCTGTAGTAAGTGGGTCAGCACTAATACCAAGGTAGTAGTGCTTTTTACCATTTGAGTCAGTTCCATGAAGAACATGGAATTGTGTACTCTGCCAGCCATCACTATCTCTGCTATATGTAGCTACTATAGCCGCTTTGTTGTCATCAGTAACTGTAGCAGTGATAACCGCATCGAATGGATATGTATTTATGTACTTCAAGTAAACAGTTGAAGGCTTAGGAAATTTGCCGTCTACATCAGGATATTTGGTAAACGTTTCAGAGAACATACCAATAATGAATACACCATTGGGGTCATTATCATCCGTAGCAGTTATACCAGCAAATGGAAGTGCTACACGAGTTATACCATCAAAGTCAAGGTACGTGTTACGCTCAGCAACTGTTGTCTTAAGAGCAGCTATGTCTTCTGTGTTCGTGTCTGTATTACTGTCTATCTCATTAAGAGCAGCAACTACTGTTGACTTGTCATCAGTAGTCAGTGAACTGAGTGAACCAATATGGTCACTCAATACTGCAGTTTCAGACTTAAGTTCATTGATAGCTGTTACAATTGACGTTTTTACAGTAGTAGTTAAATCAGTAAGGCTGCCGACTTTTGTATCAAGATTGCTGAGTTCAGTTGTAGTTGCTTTGGTACCAAGCGCTGAGTTTATCATAGTAACACTGCTCTGTAAAGCAGCAATACTACTATTGATACCCGTAAGAGCAGAGGAGTCAACCTTTGACTCTGCTATGCTATTTACTTCATTTATAGCGGCAACAAGATTATCTCTGTCATCAGTAGTGAGATTTGCCTTAGTACCAATGTCGTTTGTGATATTTGTTAGCTGCTGTATTACTGCCTCATACTTCTGTATAAGCTCAGTAAGAGCAGCAACGGACGCTGCGCTGTTCATGCTACTACCGCCACCAAAGCTACAAGGTCCGTTTACAGGTGTAAATGTACTCATGTGTTGACCTCCTCTTCATTCTCAGGAGCAGGTGTGTGCTGCTCCTTTTGCTGTTTTGTTACTTGCCCTGACAGTACGGGCGCTTCAGCCTTTATAAGACCTCTGAGCCACTTCTTGTATACCATTGAAAGTTTACTTTTGATACTATCATCAATCTGCTCTCTTAGCTGGTCTCCGATGTTCTCAAGTATCATACTATTCATTTCCGCAGCTGTCATATTCCTATTCCTATCTTATGTGATTATACAATAAAATTGTATAAACGTAAATGTTAAAAAGAAGGCTGTGCTTTAGTACCTGTTCCTTTTATGTACTGTGTAACTGGATTTTTACCAAGAACATACTGATTACTGGTATCACTGTAATATACGTCAGTACCATCAGTCCATAAATACACTCCATTGAACGATGTTAATCCGGACCAGGCTTTTGCTGACCAGGTAGATGTTGATATATCAAGAACATATTGATTAGTGCTAGTACTATAATATATATTAGTTCCGTCTGTCCATACTCTATTGCCATCGAACGATGTTAATCCAGACCAGGTTTTTGCTGACCAGGTAGATGTTGATATATCAAGTACATATTGAGTAGAACCAGTACTATAATATATATTAGTTCCGTCTGTCCAGATATTACTGCCATTGAACGATGTTAATCCGGACCATGTTTTTTTTGACCAGGTAGATGTTGATGTATCAAGTACATATTGAGTAGAACTGGCACTATAATAGATATTTGTTCCGTCTGTCCAGATATTCATGCCATAGAATGACGTTAATCCGGACCAGGTTTTTGCTGACCAGGTAGATGTTGATGTATCAAGAACATACTGAGCAGCAAGTTCACTATAATATATATTTGTTCCGTCTGTCCAAATATATTGTCCATTTAATGACGTTAATCCGGACCATGTTTTTTCTGACCAAGTAGACGTAAAAATAGACTCAGAACTGCCTGATGGTATACTACCTATTTCAGCAGGCATATTAGCAGGAGTGATAGTTGCTGTTCCGCCTGTTTTGGCTCTAATAGCATCAGCTATGCTTGTAAATGTATCTGTTAAAGCTGACATAATTCCTCCTTAGTACCCTGCAGTAAGAGCCTGCGTAATCATTGTGTCTATGTAGCTATAGACACCTCCGGAAGTTACAGGATTAGTTGAGCCACTTGTTGGTGTACTGTCAAATGTAAGTATATCCTGTTTACCGCTTATAGCATTGTCTAATTCGTCTATAGCTGCTTGAGCAGTGACAGCAGTTAAACCTGAAGTAGTGTTTGAATATGAGACTTGACTTGCTGGCAAGAAATTAGTTGGAGCGAAGTATGAGTCACTTGATGTCAAATAAACATTATCACCAGTGTCATAGTAAACAGCTCTGTTATCATTAAGTATTCCCCAAACGTACTCTTGTTCATCACTAGGTGTAAAACTGTACAGATAGAACAATACAAATTCACCTATATTGAACCATATATTAGATAAAGGTTCATACCTATTTTCACCATTGATAGTATTAGTAAACACTACAGGAATAAATGACTTTGTGCTATATCCACATAATGTGCTATTTATAAGCTTCGTATCAGCATTACTTTGCAATAGGCCTAATAACTCTGCTTGTGTGCTGATAAAATTTACTTCAGTGCCACTACCACCAGCAGGTGATATATCTGTCCACGAACCACTACCATACTCATAGATATGCCCCTTAGTAAATGAAGCAGTGGTTTCACCGATATAAAGGCGCACTGCTCCTGTATCTGCTGATGTTGGCATCTCAGATACTACTTTGAGACGTGCTTTCACTTTGTCTGCAACTCGTGCGAGACCTGTCTCATCAAGATATTGTCTACTCATTTGTTCCCCCTTAGGTACTGAATGTTATTTATTCTCTACCAAGACCACTGTCAGTGTCGTCAAGAGCGCGGCTCCTAACGACGTTGATAATGTCTTGTACAGTTTTACCTGCTTCTGTTGCTTCTTTAATGATTTGCTGTCCTGTTGTATTATTTCGTTCAACAGTGCTATCTGTTCCTGATACTGCTTGTTCGTTTCCTCTATCTTCTGTAGTTCTTCTTCTGTAACTATATATGACTGTGCATGTAAGGGACACGATAAAGCCAGCAATAAAACCAATATAAAAGTTAACCATTTCATCCTCTTATCCTGTTAAGTCGTCTAGAGAGCACCTTCTCATAGCCTGTCATATGCTGAAGTTGCTCTTTCATATCAGCCTGCTCTTCAATGCTTAGGTCTTTGAAAGCCGGAGAGCAGTTTATAAAATTGTATAGCCACTCACATCGCCTAAAAAGTTCGCGGTGTTCTTCTTCAAGCTTTTCCTTGTAGGTCATTTTTAACCTCTAACTTTGTTTCAATACGAGTCACTGCTATCTTTATATCATTAAGCATAGCAGTGAGTGTTGCAATCACACTATCTGTTGCCTGCTTCTCGTCATCAGTCTCAACTTCAAGTCTCTTTACATCTTTTTCAAGCTGCTCTACTCGGCCAGCCAATTTTGCAGCATGCCATACTAAAGCAGCTATAGGGAGAAGAGTTACTACTGTCTGCAAAACATCTGCTGTCTGTTGATTCATTTGCCTACCCAGTTGTCTCTCATAATGTTAAAGTCAATTGTGCCAAGCATAAGACCATATGCCATTGCACTGGCACCCCAAATATCCATTGTTGTTGCATTAGGTAACTTGCCCAGCCATGCAAGTACACATAAACCGTAGCTTAATATGACTAAAGCAAGTTTACCCAGCAAAGAATACTTCTTTACTTTCACTCTTCATCATCCTTTGTAGCTTTTGTAGTAGCAGTTGCTTCAGTAGTAGCTTTCTTTCCACCAGGCACGTAACCGATAAGCTTTTCGATTTCGTCATCTTCCAAAACACCAAGACTGTGCAAGTCAATCATAACTGCTTTGTAGACACGTTCTCTGCGCATATTGCGCATAACCATACTGTTCATGTTGTTAGCCATATAAACCTCCGTTAGTCTAACACATCATATTGTCCGGCTATACCGAACCTCTTAAATATCTTGAGCATGTCATCTTCAGTGCCGCCATTGTCCCAAGCACTCTGTACCTCGGACCAATGCTGGCGCTGTAGTGCCGTTTGTGGGCCATTGTTTATAGCTTCTTCGATACTATCAATGTTCCACTCTTTTGGCTCAGGGTAATCAAATACATCGTTTGTGTCACTAAGCTTGCTAGTTTCGGTATAGAATGTCCTAGGCGAGTCATACTGTTTAATGGCTTCATTCATCAGTGACTCATATCTTCTAGCTTCTTCTGTATCACCAGCTTTCTGTGCCTCAAGCATCTTACGTTTGTATATGTTACCATATTTAGACCTAGTAGGATAACGTTCAGATATAATCCGGCCGTTCTCATCAAGGTCAGTACCCACTATCTTCATGTGCGGGTTAGTTGAGCCACTCTTGTTTATAGTACCTGCTCGTTCTTCTTTGGTCCAACGAGGTGTGTCAGCAGGTGTATTAGCAGCCTGCTTTCTCAAACGGTCCGCTTCTGCTTTGTTACCTGCTACTTCTGCTTTAGCAGCTTTATAGAGCAGATGGTCTTTCAAGAATGAAGTAGGTGTGTTTTGTGGTCTACCTACTACACCACCAGTTCTACCTGCTCTTGAATCGCCTTCTTTTAAGTATGAGTAACGGTATATAGAACCAGTAATAGTATGACGTATTCTTACTAGGTCCCAGAAACGTATACCAAGCATGTGCCTGTCGCCACGCATTGTATTGTTTATGCCATACTGGTACAGTTCACCAAATACAGCAGATGGAACACGGAAGTATATGACTTCTGCTCCGTCCCAGAAATCAACTTTGAGTAACTGGTAAAAAGCACTATACTCCATACCAGTTATATGTCCACCATTTGTAGTAAACTTATATGTGTTATGTTTACCATCAAACACTTTATTTACTAATTCTTCAGCTGTTCCTCTGTCATCAACAAGTTCGGCCATCTGTGTAGCACCATGATAGCCAAGTGGAACTCCTAAGTGAGACTCATATATCCATACTTTCTTGCCGTTAAATGTTACCTGTTTCTTTTCAGGCTTACCACCTAACTGTTTATAACCACCAATAGTCTGGTAAATACCTGCTTTTTCAAGTCTGCTCTTTGCTATACGTCTGAAACCTTCATACTGCTCAGACCATGGTGTAACGCCAGGTGTTACTTTAACAACAGGCTGTGTTGTAGATGGTGTATAATTACTTAAGTCAGCAGGTGTCATAGCTTCTCGATACTGTCTCTGCCGCTCTTTGTTTTTATATTTATTTTGTGCTATTATAGCATCACGCATATCTTTCTTTTTTTTGTAGTAATTGTAGTCTAATATGCGCTGCCTACGTTGAGCACCTATGTTTGCAAGCAGTTCTGGAGCATGCTTACGTGTCCAGTTTATGTCATTAACTTTTTGCTTAGATAACTGGTCATTTCTGTACAATATCGGATTAGCAGTTATCTCATGTATGTCACTGTAGCCCGCTCTTTTGAGCAGACGCGAGATGTCTTTTTGTTCTATGCTTTTTACAGTTTGTGGCTCTGCAAGAGGATGAGGCGTTGGTAATTTTTCAGGTTTATGGAACCATACAGCTCTAGTCTTTCTAGCCATAATAAAATAACACATGTACTAGAAGTAGCTTTCTAGTACATGTGTTCCTCCGTTACTACAGAGTTGTTACTTCACAAATCGGGTCACGCAGCTTGACAATTGTGTACGCATACGGGTACTCAGTATACAGAGCACCCATTTCATGCATAGCAACTGGTACAACGTTCTTCGGGTGGCGGAAGCCATTACCGTACTGATATGTAGCAAGGTTGCTACCATCAGAGAGCGTCGGCGCACCGAATGTCATGCGCTGTGAAATGTCCATCTTCGTGATGAGTTCGTTCGGGATTGACAGGTCCTGAATCTTCGGCGGCGGGTTAGAGCCCCAAGTTTCCTGGATGTAGTTATCAATCTCCATCGTGCTGTTGTCCCAGCAGTTGTAGAACATCTGGTCTTTCGGACCGATGATGATAACATCTGTCGGCATGTTCATGTCTTCAATGACATTCTTGATGCTCTTGTTACCAACCTGGTAATCAACAGACTTGATACCACGCTGATATGTGAGCGGTCCAGCAGTGAAGTTATCACGCAGAACGCGGACTGAATCTGCCTCTTCATAGCCAATCTGCTGCAGGGTAATCGGGTTAATCCAAACACCAACTTCTGTGTACGGAACAGTAGCAGTTGTAAGAATCAAGCCACGCATAACTGCGTCGATGATGTGCTCAGTGTTACCACTGCTGTCAACGTTCTGTACAACATAACCACCAGCCTGCTCGGTAGAGTAAACCAAACGGTTTGTCTGGTCACGGAATGGCATATCCAAACCAAGACGTGTGTCATGGTCAGACGGGTCAGTGTACCACGGAAGCAGGTCCGCAAAACCTTCCATAGCACCTGTAACAGAAGATGCTCCTGATGTGTAAGCACCAGTACCAGTAAACTGGTCATAAGTACCAGCAAAAGCACCGCTTGCTACAGTAATGCCACCTGTTGTCCAGTTCTGCCAAGCGGTTGAGTTTGCTGCAATTTCGCGGTTCTGTGCAACTTCAAGGAACTCACCGTCCTGCCACTGTGATACTGCAGTACCACACGGGAGCAGTGAAAGGCGTCCAGGCTGGTTGTCTAGTACCAAGTAAAGCTCAGCAACATTTGCTGCACCCCACGGAGCGGCTTCAGTAGTCTTAATAAGCAGTTTACCTGCTTTGAAGTTTGATGCAAATACGTTAATTGGTACCTTGATAGTGAACGGAGTACCAAGAACCGGTGTGTGTACGTTAGCTACCGGGTTAAGACCTGCACCAACATTCGGCGCTGCAATAGAGGCACGAATCTGGTGTACTACACCAAAGCGGCCATGAATAGCGAAGTTCTTGAAAAGAGCAGCAACGTTGTTGCGCAGTGAGTGCATACGTGTTGCGTAATCAGTTTCAAATGCGGCTTTCTTGTCTTTTGTTTCAAGGTTAATCATCATGTCAACATCGAAACCATCAGAAACGGTTCCGTAAGTAGCATGATACGTACCATACTCAAGGTTGCCTGGCTTAATCAAGCCAACTGACTCTTTAAACACCTGTGAGTTCAAAGAACCACCAGTGTTCGTATTTGCCAAGAGCATACGATACTCGAACTTGTCATTGAATTTCCATTCCTTCTTTTTGCTTCGTACTGACCGTACAATGTCAGACTGGCAAGGGAACAGACCATTTAGCAGATAGTCTGTGATGAATACCTGCTTACTCAAAGAAACCAACTGGTCCTGTGAAATAGCCATATCTTTTCCTCCAATATTGCTATGTATATACTACTGCTATTTAAGCAGGTACTTACAATCTATGGTCAATGAGAGCAGAAGTAATGTTCCTCTGTGTCTCACCTGTGCTGTCCATGTCATTATCACATGATGACTTCTTTTCAACTTCGTCTGCTACCTTATCTGCTTTATCAGCTTCTTTATCTGAATCAGCAGTAGTAGTGACTTCGTCTACCTTTCCATCACCATCTTTATCTGTAGCTTTTACATCTGAGTCGCCGTCGTTGTTTACATCAGCTTCTACTTCTGTCTTGTTACCATCATCATAGATGCTAGACAAAGCAGAGTCACGAAACTTACTGAAGCCCGACTTGTCAGACCACTCATCAAAGTCCTCTTCTTCTGACGGCCAACCTTTCTCACCCCATGCATCTGCGATACTTCCAGCGATTTCATCATCAAATGCGTCTTCATCAAAATCTTCACCTCTAGATGACCACCTGTCTCTGAAACCTTTCAGAGTGTCTGACCAGCCTTCAGGACCTGCAAAGTCTTCGTCTTTGGCAGTAGGTACTTCTTCTGCAGGTGTTTCATACAACGACACTACAAAGTCATCAAGCTCATCTGGTGATAGATTCAAGCTAGCAATAGCTGCTTTCAGTTCATCAGTTGTCATTAAAAACCTCCAAGTATTGATGCAAATGATGACGGCTTAAAGCCATCAGACACTTGAGCAGGCACTGACACTTTCCGAGGTCTACGACTGCTTACAATGCCTTTAATCTTTTTAAGACGTGCGTCACTGAGTGCTACACCAGGTGGTAACTGCGCCCCCATATCAGGAGTGGGTGCTTCAGGAGTGGGTTCAGTACCTGTGTCTGGAGCTGGTGCTTCAGGAGCTATAGGCGTAGCACCAACATCAGGTGTTGGCATTTCAGGAGCTATAGGTTCTGCTACCATGTCTGGTGCAGGCACTTCAGTCTCAGCTGCCATTGGTGCTGCGTCGTCTACACCCTCACCAGTTTTAGCTTCAGCGGCTACTACAGCCTCTTGTATATCTTGTGCTTTTTCCTGCAGGTCATTTACGCGGTTAATCTGTACACGTAACATTTCAGCTGCACTTGAAACTTCTTGACGCAATTCGTCAAGTATTTCTTTTACAACACTATCAGCTGCTGACATATCTACGCCACGATTATGTAGCTCGTCAACAAGAGCATAGCCAAAGTCTTCGTTACCACTGAACTCATCACCGTATGAACCCATAATAGTATCAAAGTCCGCTTTACGCTGTCTTGACTTTTCTGCGTCTTCTAGTGCCTGTAATCTTTTAAGAAGTGAATCTGTCTCCATCACTTACTCCATATTATAAGAATACATTATAATTATACAAATGTAAATGTATTAAAAACATTTGTATAATATCCAGCGTTATAACATACCTTGTAAGACATTAGCTGTAGTTTTCCAGCTGTCATACGTCTCACCAAGTCTATTACCTTTATCTTGTCCTTCAGTTTTACCTTTCCAGTTATTTTTAAACTGTTCAATAACTTTAAGACAGATTTTGTTATACAAGTCAGGTGTTCTTTGTACACCTATCTTTTTATCATAATCAGCAGCTATCTGTTTTAATGCCTCAAGTGCATTGTCAACAGTTTCTACTGTGTAGTTTTCTCTCAAATGCTGCATCAGTCTGTTTTCAAGACTGAAGCTACCTGTATGAGTATTCTGCTTTTCATGTCGCTCTTCAGCAGTCTTGTATGCCATTACCACATTCCTCTTATAGCTTCGACCATGTCATCAGATAACCGTATACTATCATCAGTGTTATTAGTTACTGCTTTTGTAAGTATGTCAACAATCTGTTGAACTGTGTTATTATATGTGTCGCCGTCTAACTTACCACACAAACGTGTAACTAGGTCAGATACTTCTTTTTCTATATCCATTACTTACTCCCATATAAAAGCACTGTGCTCCTAGATAATAAAATCCATGATATTAGCAGGGTTAACGTTTTCAATACGTTTAAAGCTGCTCTTGTTCTTTTCAAGGTATGCATTAAATGCGTACTCTGCTTCTACAAGCTCCTGCTGTACACCCATAACATTGCTTTCATTCAAAGCAGAGAACTTCAAAGCAAGTAAAGCTACAAGGTAGCGGTATACCTCTGGAGCAGGGTAAATCAGTCTGGTGTCAGGTGTCCAGCCCAGCTCTTTGATAACAACTGTTGGTGTACTAGTCACTGTAGTAATAGTTAGTGTAAATACACCTGTATCATAAACAACAGATACTGTATACTTGACTGAAGTTTTAAGCATATCTGCATCGTAAGAGTATTCTGTCCATTCTGTAGTTTCACCATTAACCAATGTGATAGTTTTACTTGATACAGTATACTCAGACTCAGATGTTTCTACTGTGTTAGTAGCAGTTACATCTGCATATGTTACGTCGTTGTAATCCTTAACTGTAGCAGACATGCCTGTTTTGTCGTTATGTGTAACTGTTAAGTACCGTATGTTGTTGCCTTTACCTATGAACTCAAACGGATTGTACTCATTCCATTCACCTGCTTTGTTGTAAAAACCACTTCTATACTTCCCAGTTGTTGAGTGCTGATAAGAGCAGAAGATATAAGGCAGGTCACAGTTTATATACACCAACTGCCACTGGCCTTCGTCGTCTTCATCTTTAATTAAGTACTCGGATATGTCTTCATATTCCTTAGAATAACGATTATACATTACCCAGTACTTGACGGACTTCAAATCTATGGACGGGTCACCTGCCCAGTTTTCTACTTCATCGCTATAAGCACCAGTAGTTGTATCATGAGTCATGAATGCTCTAAGTGTTGAACTTCCGTAAACATTATTCATTTGAATATTACAAGAGGAATGTATAATAGGGTCACGATTATGATGAGAAAAAAAGATTTGAGAACACGCAGGAACATATTCTAACCATATCTGACTAGTATGTTCTACATCAGGACAGTACAAATCAGTACCACTTATGTGATACGTGCCACTACTACGCATATCAGCCTGACCTGACTCTCTGTATATCAATCGGTCATAGCCAATAGGTGACTGTGCTCTGAAGATACGTATTGTATTTTTAACGAACGGCGGCAGTTTTGTAAGTGGCTTCTTGAGATTGATAACTCTGCTGTAGTAGCCACTGTCAATGTTAGCTATTCTATTATACACGTCTGACCATGCATAGTTCAAGTAGTTCATACAGTCAGAGAACGTAAAGCTGTTCAGTGCCTTTGTCTGAGCAAGACGCATTGCATCTTCAAGTGCATCAGATGCAAACGGCGTTATGTCTATCTGCAGCATTAGTTACCACCTCCAGGCAACAGATTAAGAATACGTTTGAAGCCTGACCTATTGAGTAAGTCCTTATTGGCGCCTTCAACTGTATCTAACGTATTGTCAAGCTGTGCTCTAGCATATATCTGCTTCAGCACACCAAGCAGAGCAGCTATCAATCCTGCTTCTTCTCCGGGGTCCATAGGTTTACCCTTAGCTGCAGCTTCTGCTTTAGCTCTTTCTACATCCTGTTTTACATGGCCATAAATCTGTCCCATCATTATATCAGGCACACTTATGTATGTGCCAGCACGAATTGACATAATAAGGCCTGCAATGTTCGGGTCATTATCGACGTAAGACACAGCAAGTTTTGCAGCTTCAGTGTCCCAGTGCAACTTGAGGTCCTCGTCATACTCCTTCATCATTGCATTGTAATACTGGTCAATAGGCAACTCGTAGCTCTTACTATGTACAGACCTTGCAAGGTAATAATCAAGCTGCTGCTGATTTACACCAAGCTGCTGCATCAACTGTACATTCATGCTATCTAGCTGCTGTCGCTGTTGAGCAGGTAAACGGTTGATGAAAGCCTGCAGGTCTGTAGCATTTGTAAGTGCTTGCTGCTGTGCTTGTGCATTCATACGCTGCTGACGCATTTCCTCTGTCTCAACAGGTGCTTTACCATAATTATATGTAGGCGCAGCAAAGCCACTACCATATGCACCAATACGCCCAGCTGTACCACCTTTATAGTACTGACGATTGTTTCTAGCATCTGCAGCTCTTGAAGCAGCAAGTGTATCATTGGCTGTCATACCATTTGCTGTATTAAAAGATTTCCACAGAGCAGATGACATACCAATAGGTGCATACATGCTAGACACGTCTCTAGTACCAGTTCTATTGGTAAGCTCATTGCCTTCATTCTCAAGCTGTTGAGTCTCGCCGATACCCTTATCTATGTTAGCTTGAGTAGCTGCGTTCTCTTCTACATTTTCACGCAGTTCTTTTTCTTTCTCAGCAGCTTCATCACTGTAAGGACTCCACTTACCAGATGGCTCATTTACAGAAGGAGTGGTCGTTACTGTATTATTGACACTAGACTCATTGGTCTTTTCTTTCTTATTACCTAGTACAAAAGGTTCAAGATATGTTACTGCAGGTAACTCTGGCGGTGTTACATAGTTCATTTCTTTGCCTCCTGTTTTGTATTTTTGTTCAGAGCTGCTTCGTATGGAGACGTATTTGTATCATTTCCAGTATCAGCTATACTTTTTATCTGTGTTACGGCATCGTCTGTTATGTTTGAGTATGGGAATGACTCAATAATGTTCAAGAACTCAACAGCATACTCCTGCTGGTACTTCTCATCTCTGTTAGCAGATTGTGAAGCTTTTATGTACTCCTGCATTATACTCTTGGCTTTTTCAGCTTCTTGGTACATTCTTGCTATCTCATTACCAACTCTATCACCTTTAAATGCAGACTTGTTTCTCATGTTGTATGCAAGATATTTAGCTCTCAGACCCATGTAGTTGACCATAGCTTTTGCAGTCTGTGCAGCAAGATTTTTAGCGCCTTGTCTTGCTAGAGCAGCTACAGCTTCTGTATCAAACTCACCACTTGCGTTCTGCAGACTCATTGCTGTTTTATTTGCAGCAGCACTATCTGCATCAAAACGCTTATTATAATTAAGCAGCTTTATGTCTATTTTCTGTATAACTTCATCTTCTGGCCATTTAGCTTTACCAAATACACCACGTTCAGGTACATAATCGCCTACCTTAGCATCATAAACTACATTACCACCTTTAGCTATAATGGAACCTATAAGCTCATCACGTTTCTGAATCCATGAGTATCGTATACTGTCATTATCAAAATTGGCATTGTTTATACGGTTAACTAAATCGTTAACATTGTCATGATTTATTGTACCCCAGCGCTCACCTGTATATGTGTTCCACTGAGAGCTCATGTCTGCAATCTCTTTGTCAATTGCAGCTACAGCATCCTTGTCACCATAAGCTTCATACTGTTTACGTCTTTTCTGTAAGTCAGCTACATAGGCACGACGATACTCTTCATTAGCCATAGAGCCAGCTGTAGCATATGGGTCATACGGGCTAGTGTGACTATATGGGTCACCACCTTCTTTTAGCCATTTCTGATAGTTACTGTTACTGTTCCTAAACAAGTCAATGTCAAACGCCTTCATATACTCAGGTGTAAACTCAGGTGTTGTATGCTGCAAACCACCATTCTCAGCAATGTTGCTCTTAGGCGTGGTTTTAGCGTGGGTGTCTTGAACGCTGTCTTCGACTCTGAGCGTCTTTGGTTTAGCAGCATTTTGTGCTACGGGCTCAGTATACTGCAGCTCAGGTTCATTTTGTGCCGTGTACTTTTCCACAGGTGTTTTAGGCTGCATTGTACCCATATCAAAATACTGCTGCTGTGCCTGAGGTTGTGCTGCATTTTTACTGTACTTATCAGTACTTATTTTAAGAGCATTCTGTTCTATGATAGCAGCATTGTCATCTACTTTTTTGATTGCTTTTGGGTCATCTTTCCAACTGCCGTAGTGCTTTATTTCTCTGAATGCTTTATCAAAAGGCACACCACTTTTCATAAGCATAGCCACAGCCTGAGTGAACTGTGTTATGAGTTCCTGTTCTGTCATGATAGTTTCTCCTCTAAAGCTTCAAGACGGCGCACCACATCTGCCAATACACCTGCATTCATCAAAGCAAGTTTGTCTGTATCTACAGTCTTAACACCATTAGGTAGCTCTTTTACACAAGCAGGGTTTACTTTTTCTAGGTCTTGCGCCATTATGCCAATCTGGTCTTCTTTCGGGTCAATTGACTTATCAATATTGGTAGCCTCAGGCAGATACTGGTACAGATAATTCTGCAAGTAATCAGCATACTTAGCAGATGTATCATCATCCCAGTTATCTATGTTATCTAAATCAAAGTCACCGGGGCCTGCAATTTCAGCAAGCAGCTGCCATTCATTTGGCAACAACTTACCACGGCGCTGATATGCATTAGATAGGTCACGCATCATATCTTTAAGCATAAACAGCTGCTGATGCTTTTTATAGTCATCATCTGTCAAATAATCGGATATGTTCAATTGTAGCTCCTTCTATCCAGTGCTCTGAGATAGTCGTACATACCATTATTGTAGCCAGCACCTTCCACAAAGTTCTGACGCATAAGTCTATCTTTCTCATTATCAGCTTTGAGTCTAGCTGCTGTATCTTTGATTCTACCACCAACAGTATCACCAACCATTTTACCAAGTGCACCTCTAGCACCGAATACAGCAGAGTTAATGCCAGCAGCCTGTGCATCAAGGTCGTCACCCATTCTTATACCACCATGGGCTTTACCTGCCTGTGAAGCAGCAAGTGCTGCAGCAAACATACCATTTTTAATTGCACTGTAGTTACCTAACATTTGTGCAATATCACCAGCAGCTGGCAAAGCAAAGTCTAGCATTACTTTTTCAGATGTAGGTGTTTTATAAAACTCGTTAAACTCTCTACGTCTGTCTGCCTTAAGTGCTTTTTCTGATTCTCTTGCTTTAGTTTCCTTGTCAGCAAGAGCACTTGGCGTAAAGTTCTTTATTAAGTTATTGAGCTCTGTACCTTCTGGGCCAGTTGGATTTTCCTCAGCTTTTTTAAGAAAATTACCAACTGCTGCAGATACTAGCGCTTCAAATATTTTTTTCTCTAACGGGTTCATTCTTCACCTCCATACAGTCTGTCGTACAGTGCTTCACGCCACTTCTTATCAAAGTTATACATCTCATCTTCACGCTGCTGTTTACCAAGTGACAGCCTGTCAGCTTCCATATTCTGTAGCTCTGTTTGTCCAGCAGTGTAATCAGCAGCTGCAGCATTACCATATTGTGAGGCTGCGTCACGCTGTAATGCTCTACCTTGTTCAAGGTTTTGCATACCCTGCTGCATGAGCTGATTGCTTATTTGCTGCTGTTGTATATATTCAGGATTTACTTGAGCAGCTGCCTGAGCCCCTGCAAGAGCTGCAGCGCCTGCACCTGCACCGACACCAAGCTGTTGTTTTACAGCAGATGCTTTAAAAGCACTACCTGCCATTGCATTTTCATCAGCAGTAGTTTTATAGTCTTTAATAGCTTTACCTATTTGCTGTTTAGCTAAACCAGCCTGTTCAGCACCAGATTTAGCTGCTTGGTCTGCAACATCTCTTGTGTATGATGATGTTGGGTCTTGTGTACCAACAAGACCTTTCACTGCAGCATTACCTATTGCCTGTACAGCACCATCAGGTGTGGTTCCTTCAGTCAAAGCTCCTGTTGCATTTTTCAACGCAGCTTTAGCTTTATCACTAAACTTCTCACCACCACCCATCTTCATAGACGCTCTGGCTTCATCAACTTCTGCTTGTATTTCATTGAGCTTCTGCTGATATTCTGGGCTATCTTTTTCAATGCCAAATGCACTTGGATTTGCTACAAAGTCATTGTACTTCTGGTTAGCATTATCTAAGTTGCGACGAGACTCTTCTTCCTCTTTTGCTATGCGGTCAGCTTCTGTAGCTTTCTTCTGTTCTACTTTCTGTTTAGCCAGGTCAGCTGCATCATCTGCAACTTTCTTTATAGCATTACCAGCTTTCTTGGCAATGCTACCTACTCTATCCAAAAAAGTAGGTTTGTTAGACAGCCATGGTAAAGTTCCACCAGGCAGTGAAGTCTGTACAGTTGATAATGGTAACTGCATATTACCAGCAGGTATACCATAATTCATTGACTGTTGATTTAATCGTTTCTGGCCCCAGTTCCTGGCATAGTCAGTTGGTTCCATTATCTGGCCCATACCAGGTCTAACACCTATATTTAATGAGCCATCTTCGTTGTATAGGGTATCTGGATTGGTACCACCATAGGTACTGAGATAACTGTCATAATCAAATCCAGGCATATAACACTCCTAATTGTTTATTGTACTCTGAAAGCATGGAAATGTAAATATTACATTTCCTGCATACCTTGAATGTCTACTTGCTGCGTAAGTATAGTGTTACGTCTTTCTGTAATAGGTTTATATTCAACCTGAATACTTGATACAGCAATATAGCCATCTGACCAAATGTGTAAACGCTCACGGTTACCTATACCATTGTTACTGTTATACCTGAAGCTATAATAACCAAAGGCGTCACTTCTAGCAAACAAATCTTTAGTAAGATATATATGAGTCGGTCTACCGTATACCTTTCCACCTGGAGCGAATGTCTCAGCCATTACATTGACAACAATATACTCATTATCAGCTATAATATCTTCCATTTCTGTTGTCCAAGCAAAAGTAATCTCCCACTCAAACATACAGTCAGTCTCTTCATTCAGACCTAAAGGAGCGGTAACTAACAGGAACGGGTTGTGTGTCCAACCTTTCACACCATTACTATCATCGATATAGTTATCAGGTGACTCGTAGTATTCTTTATACTCACGGACAGGATGATAAGACTCTCTAGGAACACGTGTCCATTTCCGCTTATTAGCAATAATGTCTTTGAGCATGTATGCACTGTACATAAAGCGGTTAATGATACATCTATTAGGTCCTTGATACACAAGACCTGACGGCATTGACAATGTTCTAAACCAACTTTCAGTATTAAAGATTGTTCTTTCTGGTGGAGTAATTTCACCACGAACAGTACCTTTTCTGATAGCAGGTACTATAATATTGTCTGTTTCGTCTTCGTCGTCAACTATCTGTTTATCAACACGCTTCATTGTAGCAAGACATGGGAACACTACTTCCTGATTTATAAAGTCCCAAGCGCCACCTGTAATATCTCTAAACCGCTCAAGCATGTCAACCAGCGTTATATCAGTACCACCACTATACGAATAGTACTGTCTAGTTGCCTGGTTGTAGAACCATGCTTCATAAGGAGATGCACCGAGGTATGTCATACCAAGAGTTGGTACAAGTGGTGTAACTATTACAGCACCCATCTGCGTATCAACTTTACAGATATATTCGTGTGTAGCTCTATAGAGCTGTGTTCCAAGTATAAAGTCATCAGATACAGGTGTCTTGTAGGCTGTTTGTGTATTACGTAGCTCAGTAGTAAGTGACGTTATTCCATCAAATACTGCAAGTTTATATGGCTGTGCTGTTTTTACTACAGCAGGTAATGTTGAAACAAACTCACTGAATATTGGTAAAGCATAACGCAGGTCATCTTTATCTTCACCAACTGTACCAGCTTCAAGCCCCATCTGCTGAGCAGGAATGGTTGTACAGACATATATTGAGTCATGTGTATCTACATACATTGTTGGGTCAAACAAGAAGTTACCCATAAAACGGTTAGGCGGAAGCTTGTTAGACCGCTTAAGTCTGTCGTTTGGCTGGAATGCATATTGTGTTGTATAGAACTCTTTGTTCATACCAGCTGCACCATACCAGTCAGTATAACGATAACCAACGCCATCGAATGCATGATATACTTGCTGGTCAAATGCACAGTTCATACCTGTCTGATTTAAAGCAAGTACTTCAGGTGTAACAGCCCATGGTCTTATGTATATATTTTCAACACCCTGCTTTACTTCTATAGCAGTATATGTTGAAGCGATACCACAGAACCCATCACTGTACACTATGTTACTAGGTGCGCCATCTATGAGTTTTGTATCTCTACAAGTTATCCACAAAACTTCACCATCTACACATGTCTGTGAAAGCTCATACTCGTCAGAAATTATAAAATCGTGAATTATAGGGGTATTGAATACAGGCTCATTCTCTTGTATATTTTCATTCTTAAACGTTGTGGAAGGCAAAAACGAGTCTACACCACAGATAACAGCCATGTCATCAGGTAATGTTTTAACGTTACTTACACCATAACATGCTGCAATGCGGTAATCAATCTCACCATCACAGTCATCTATTATATCATCAGATGCAGATATAGTAGCAGTTGACGGTTTATCGTTGTGTATGTTTATGTTGTCTATATCAAGTCCGTCACTCTTTGGATTGATGTCAATGTCCCAAGGCTTTGACAGCGTGTCGGCTTGTACATACTCATCATTAAACTCTTTAGCAGTACAACCAAAACACGGCCACATAAATGTTTCATGCTTTGAGCCATAACGATGCTTAGCTTCAATGTCATACACATGCTTTGACTGTTTTGCCGTAATCTCTGAACGGATATGGTCTGCACCCATTCCATCCAAGAACGGCTCAATGTTTCTAAGTGATATTTCAATGCCAGCATTAAGTATAGTAGCAGCTGCTTTCAAAGAGTCCAGTACTAAAGCAGCAAACCAACCAAAATTAAGACCGCCGCCATCAGCTACACCAGCTAAGAACCATGAATAGCCACCATTACCTTGACTTCTTGCCTGGTCGTCAAGCAGGTCTATGCTAGCCTGTACTATGTAATGCTCCAGCTGCAACTGATACAAGGTAAGTGCTTTGATGATAAATGTCATAGTCATACGCTGTGACTCAAGCTGTACTGATGTTACACTCTGAGCTGTACACTGAGCGACAAAATTATGTACTACAAAACCTGGACCTGCTTCAATATGCTGTCCGTTAGACGTACTGTAGAACATGTCTAATGTTTTAAGAGCAGTTACTTCTGACTTGAGCGTTGGTGTAAGTGACTGAACTGTAAACTCAGTACTAGTCATTGATTCCAAGTTCTTCAAAAATGCCTGTGAGTACTTGTTACCTCTATCAGACACAGCAGACTGGTTCTGATGTCTGTTGACTATTGTGTCTTCTATTGCATACTCAAGTGTATTTATAGTAGTTGCGCCAAGCGCATAGAACAATGTAGCCCATGGGAACTTACCTACAGTTTGTTTCTGAGGAACTGTTACAACGTCAAATGACAGGTCATCAGATAGTACGGGTTTTAGTGGATTGCCCTCTGAACTGTAGCCCATTTCATTCATTCCACTTAGTCCATAGTTATCGTCATCAGAGTCTGCAGTACTGTTTTTCTGGTGATTTATAGTACTGTTATAATGCACAAAAGCATACTGACCAAGTGTCTGCTGCAAATAGTTAATGCTACTTATTGACGGATTCAGGTAGTATATCAGAGGATAACCACATACAACAAGTATAGCTGTCCATAGTTTCTCATAAGTACTATTGCTACCAGGGAATATGTTGCGCAATGATTTAGCGGCAATATTTATAGAGCCTGATGTACGAGTAACAAAAGATGGTGACTGATACGTCATACTATAGTTATTCGTAAGTGGTAACAGTTCAGGTGTATTCCAGCTAGTGCCACTTGAAGCTAAAGTAAGATGGCTTACAATCTTACTCAAGTTACGTGATATATACCACTGCTGTGATTCATTGCCAACAATCTGTTCAGTAAGTATATCAATACTAGCAGTATTTTCAGTTTCAGTTTCTTCTGTATCTAGTACTGATAGCGGGTTTACAGTACCTGTAAATCCACCTTTTACATTAAAATACTTGTATGGTATCTCATTGCCTGTTACAGAACCATCAACACCAATATAACCATAACCGGTTATTGTGTTGTAGTGCTTATGTTCATAGGCAGACAGTATAAGTGACCACTGACAAAGGTTGTTGTCATAGTGAATACCTAGTATTACTGTGCCATGAGCAGATTCGTCACAAGCACATGTAGCTGTAAGTTTAGCTTCAGACAGTAGAGCAGGTACAAGTATATCTGTGTAGCTGTACAGCTTTATAGGTGTTTCTTTTGTTGCACCAGTACTATCAGTTACTGAGTAAACGAGTACTTCACCTAAGTCACGTTTTACAAACTGTATGTAGTATACTTTATCAGTATTTGGGTCCAACAAGTCATGTATGCTAAGCTTAAGCATAGTGTTACTTTCTGCTTCAAACGTTAACAAACGAGCATAAGCTTTTGAACCGTAAGCATTAGTAAACATGTAACGCTTTACAGCAGATGTTATGTAAGTACTCTTAGGGTATGTTGCACTAACTGACCATTTGTCGCCAGCCCAGTGTGTTATGTTAGTAGTTTTTTCAAATACTATAAGCTCATCCTCAGTAAACTGTACATAGTGAGTCGAGTCAAGCCAGTAGAATGACTCAGTTGAAACATCAGTATCCCATGCCTGCTTCAGTATCTGTTTCTCTTTTGAGCAGTCAATTGTATAAATATGCTTCTTGACATTAGTTCTTACATCAGTGCTGTATATCTGCATATAAGAATTGACATCATCAAAATCCTTGAAGCTGACATCAGCAGTAAGAGCATAATACACATATCCTATACCGCCGTATCTGAATGTGAACTTATGTGTCTTGTAATTGTCTGTACCAACATTGACAATATTGTAAGTTACATCAGCGAGTACCTTGTTATCTGAATTAGTATCATCTTGACCAAACACTGCACAAGGTATAAACGTAATATCGCCAGTCAAATAACGAGTAAAGTCAATATCAACCTTTGTACACTGCACTTGTACCATTGATATGTATTTAACTTCTGCAGTATTACTGAATGTTGTATAGTCCGTTATTGGTAACAGAATTGTGTTACCTGTAGCAGTGTAATGAAGAACAGTACTCCATGTAGTTGTGTCTATATAAGAGTAATGTGTTACATCATTAACTTTAGATGCTATAACAAGAACGCCATCTCTATAACTTGGCAACCACTGATTACTGTTTCCTATGTCACTGTTAGACTGCCATGGGTATGTAATACCATAACAGTTCATTGTGTAACGATAATCCCAGATAACTTTGAAAACTTTTACATTGTCTGTGTTATCTGCATTTGAGCTGCTGTATTTAAACCATTGTGTATATGAATAAGCTTCACCTGTTGTAAAGCTAGTTGGCCCAGAAGTATATCCAGACAGCTCTTTTGTCAGTATGTTGTAAGAGAATGCAATGCTATGCTCATTTGTAGCAGACTTAGTATACATATCAGCTGCTTTCTGTGTATAGTATACATAGTTACAGGCTATATCCTTAGATACTGGCTTACTTGTACCACTGTCAATGCTCCAACTCAATGCATCAGTGCTTACTGTATGGTTGTCAGACGTAGCTGACTGTTTCAACATAGTAGGCACAGTATACTCAAAGAAAGCATGGTTTGTCTCGTACGACAGATAGGTAAGATTGACAGCAGTGCTGTCAATAGCATATACATTATTTGTAGTACCAGTCATGGTAAGCATAAGTGATGAGTTTGCGCCTATGTTACTCGTATCTACTTTAGTCGGTGACGTGTGTGTTACAACGCTATCTGCATCAGTTGTAAGCAGTGAGAACTTAACGTTATTAGCTGTTGAAGTTGTATACTGGTACGTTATACCTAACAGATACAGAGAAATGTTCAATGACTTACTTGAGTCTATGTACGTCGTATAAACAGTGCAGGCAAGTGAAGCAGGTGTAAAGTCAGTATCAGTCGTTATAACTGGATAATAATTACTAGCATTTTTAGTATCTCTTGTAGCTGTAGCTATTATAGCTCCATCTTGCACATACTCTTTTGTATAAGACAGCAGGTTGACCGAGTCGTTGAATGACATTGACAAATTGTATCTTACCTGAGAGACAAATGACAATGAGCTGCCATTTACATAGTATATATCACCATTTGTATCTCTTTCACGGAACTTTGCACCTTTAACAACACCATAACCTTTATACCCACCATATCCTGCATAATTTGTATAGTACAGCATTGAGCTTGGCGTTCTGTTATACGAGTTAATGCTTGCTGTATTTTTTATAAGACACGGAGACGTTGAACTAAACTGAGCACCACTTGTTGATGTTCCCCAGTTATTCAAATCTGTGTCTACGACGTTATCAATAAGCTGCACGTCATACAAGCTATTTGTTACATCGCTCTTACCTCTAAACAAATATGCATCTGGTGTTTCTGTTGAGCCCCAATAATTCATAGAATAAGGTAAACTTGCTGTGTACCAAGTATCATCTATCTTTACTTGTACTTCTACTTGTGCTGTTTTATCATAGTCAGAAGTTTCTATATTCGAGCCACTTGCCCTTATGTAAGATGACGTTGCTCTATATGTATCATAAGGTGCCCAAACATAAAAATAAGCTACTGTACTTGTATCATCATTTAATTTAATTGTACACTTAGTATACACACTTTCGTTAAATGCATTATACAAACAGTAAAACTTACCTGTGTATAAGCTTCCTATATTCAATGTGCTACCGGATGACCCACCTTGTATATTAAATAATAATGTATTGTAAAAATCTTCTTCTATACTTATAGAGTCAACTGTAGTATTTGTTTTAAGCCTACATTCACCATAACTACTACTAAAAGATATATTACTTATGTAGCGTTTTGTTCCTGAGCCATGTAAATTGGATATATGCAAACTACCGTCTGTAAGATATAAATGAACAATACATTCGTCTACTGTCCAACTTGTCTCTGACTCAAGTCTATTTGTAACTTTAACTTTTCTAAATACAATATATGCTGTTGACCTAAACGTTACTGTAGGATTATCTTCATCCGTCCAATTATTTGGCCAACTGTTTGGACCTGTCACATTAAGACTAACAGGTGGTAACAGAGCCTGTCCAGCATTATCGGCTTCTATGGTAATACTACTAGATGACCCTGTGTATAATATGCTGCTATCTATAGTGTATATACCTAGAATGGTAAAAGCAGCTGTAAAGTAGTTTGGCGTAACTGCTGTGCCATCTATTGTGCTATAACTAACATCTGTTACTATACCAACAGGTACAACAGCTGCATCTGCTGCATACTTGTAAACAACCTTATATACAGTGCTACCTACACACTCTAAAGATGGCCTAAGCATAGCATAATTTTTATCATAGTCAAGATATGTTTCAAAAATAGCATTGCTATCAATTACCCATTTTCTATATATAGAGCCAAGTGTCAATGGTAGCATTCTACTATAACCAGATACATTAGCGCCTTGTACACCCAAGTCAGATAGGTCAACTTTATACTGTTTATTGTTTATGTCAATAACATACTGGGAGTCATGATTAAAGTATATATACAGACCGTCTATAAAAAATCTTGAACTATACGTAAATAGATAGCCATCAGCACTACCTATTTTCTGCTGAACTGTAGCATTGATTGATACGTCTTTATATGGTACAGATGTAATTGGCTCATAGTAAATATTATTAGTAGAATCATAATATGCACTGCCACAAGACTGATTCTGTTTCAAGCCAATACGAACAAGGCCATACGTAACATTACCATTTGTATCAGTAAGTTTCTTCATCTCAGAGTAAATAATATTTGTTCGTTTTGTACTGTCTAATGTTATTGTATCAGCTGCTACATATGTATCTTCTAGTTCTGTTACATTTATACTATAAGAAGCAATAAACGGTAAGTAGATACTTCTGCTAAATGACTTCTGTACTGCTGTGTCAGTGCCGTCATATGAGTAAGCCATACTGTCACTTGTATCTGATTGTGCTACTGAATCTGTTTCTGTAAAGTACCAGCAGTTTAAAGTAAATGAGTCATCAATATTCTGAGCAAGTGTATTTCCATTGTCAGATGATATACCAATATCTGTAACGCTACAAATGTAGCTTGTGAAGTTAAGGCTTACTGTACTGTTTATGTAATAGTCATGTGTTGAGTAATAGTAGTCACCAAGCACATATACACTACTGTTTATATTAAGTGTACTGCTCAGTGCCGTTATCAGGTTAGCAGAGTTGCTAGCAGAAGCCGGGTCATAATTCTCATTATACACGTCTGCATTATTGTTGCTTATTGTTATTGTTCCATTTGACTGTGGTGTAAGCTCTATTGTAATAAGCGAGCTTTTATAACTTATCTGTGTAATAGCAGTTGAGTCATAGTAGACAAACTTAGCAAGCTCATAAATATGGTCAGCGTCACAGTATACATAGAGACTTGTTGGCAAATACAGTGTAGAATCAACTCTAACCTGTTTACTTGTATCTGTGAGCGTTATTTTTGTTTTACCGTTTACATTCAATGTGCTTTTGTCTATATCAGCTGTTATGTGCGACGGTGACACTGTTGTAGTAAAGGCATTCTCGTCTGCAAGACCTGCTGGCGACTTTACAGTTACAGTTACAGCTGTATCATCAAGTGTACCATTTATAGTAGTTACACTTGTACTATCATAACTACTTGTATATGACAAATTAGTCAGGTCTCTTGATGTAGCAGATGCTTCTGGATTCCACTTAAACTGAGGGTGTCTGTTGTCATCTATATCACCCCCATCATACTCTTTTACTTTTACAATGTATGTTGGATTGTTATTGTACAAAATACGAGTAAGTGCAACAGAGGAACCACTTGAGTAGTTATATGGCAATATGTAGCCTGCCTCATACGTAAACTCGTACACGTACCAGCCGGCTGCCCAACCATTATGCTCATACCTCAATGAAGTCGGAAGTGTATGACCCTGCCAACGCTGTCTGTTGTGCAGGAACTTTGCTCTGTTTACAGGTACAAGCATATCACTTGAGTTTACCTCAAGAGGTGAGTCCAAGTTCAAATCTATTTTCTGTCCGCCTTCCATATATCACTCCTAGTATAGCTTCTACTCTTTATCAGTATAGCTTCACATCACCATTCTGTACAGCATAAACAAATGCTGAAATCAAGAACTTGTGAACTTGAGCAGGTACTGTTATACCTAACGCCTCAAACTTTATAAGCAGGCCTGCTATAGCTTTTGTAACTTCCATTGGGTCCAGATAATAAGGCAATGTGTCAAACGTAACATTGCCTTTTAATATATCCAAAGTAACACGTGCTACTGAAAGCGCAATAAAGTCTGTAGGCTCTTGCTTTGCATCCTCTTCGTCAGACAACATGTCATTAACATGTATTGGCACCAGGTTAATGTAACTTCTGTCAATTAGTGACGCAATACTTTCCCAATCAACAGAAGCTCTATTGCTTATTGCCTTATCTGGATAAACAGCAAAGTAACGAATATACAGCATTATAGAGTCACGAACATAATCTGCAAAAGCTGACATCTGTGCTTGGAATACAGCGTCACGTGTCTGGTCCAAGGCAACTACGGCAGCAGCAGACCGCATGTTCTCCATATCAAATGAAGCATTCTGAATACCAGCTAGTTCATACATTGTAGTCTTGTAGTTCTGTATTTCAGCAGACATTTGCGGGTCAAGTGGCGTCGGGTTAATTACAGCCATAAGTGAGTCAATTGGACGAGTACTATCAACATACAATGCTTCACCAGTACCATTACTTATTGTCTTCATAGCTAGGTCCACATCATTGTTGAACACAGGTGTTGGACCTTTGTACATACGAATCATCTGCTGCTGTTTAGCGGCGAAACGGTTTATCTCACGCTGTATCGGGTACAGCAAATCAAACTCAGATGTACCTACTGCATTCTTGACACCAGTGTCCCATGACATAGTAGACATAAGTACTTCATCAAATGGATAATCTTTTGGTGGTAGTGTTTTACCACCAATTGTTACCCATACCTTGTGTTCTGCACAGTCAAAGTACATCTTAAAATCTACTGCAGCTTTATTGCTACATGACTCAAGTATCTCTTTCTTTTGTGCATCGTCACATGTTTCAAGATAGTCAGGTACAGACGTAGCAGGAAACATATAGTCTCTATACAACATCTGTACTACACTATCACGGTTAAACTGTGACTCATACATACCTATTTCATAATCTGCTGCCTTCTGTAACTTACTGGTAAATGGGTCAATAAAGCAATGTGAATAACCTACTATAGCTGAGTTATGAAATGCTTCAAGACATGCTCTGTTAAACTTATGATTCTTGATAAACATTCTGAGTATACGTTCAACCTCATCTTTGTACACAACATACTCAAATGACTGGTCCTCAGACTGAAGCATTGGTAAGAACGTTACAGTACCAAGTCTTGAAGTTATCTGGTCAACAATCTGCTTCAGATAATTAAAATTGAAGCCTGTACCTGTGTCTGAACGTTCCTGGTCAATAGCTGTAAATGCCGGAACATTGTAACTACTCTGAATCCAGTCAGCGCTCTTAAGCGTTGGAAGCATCTTGTTATAGAATGCGCATATCTTCAGAAACTCACGACTATACTTATTCTCAATTATACTGTTCAAACGGTTAAAGTCATGATTTATACTATCTGGTACTGACCAGTCCTTTGGGTCTTCACCGGGGTACAAGGATGGTCTGTACTGTTTGTTAACTTCGTCATATGTAAAGTTTACCATAGCTAGCCTCTAGTACTGTGTTTCGCTATAAACTCCTGCATAGCAGCTTCATCATCAAGTTTGTCAAAAATGCTGTCACTGTAATTGTAGTCGCTTTTAGCATTCTTACTTTCAATGATAATCTTCTGGTCACCATTTACTATTGTAAGCTGTATGCCTCCATTATACAGTCTAGCAGCATCTGCAACTAGAGCAGAGAGAAACTCGACTGACCAGCGCTGCTTTGACAATATGCGCATTGCCTTGTGTCTCTTCATCTGCTCCATGTGTATTGCAATAATCTGTTTAAGCAATCTCATTACATACGCTCCTTGAGCCATTTAACAACAGTAGGTAGGTCGTACTGCCAACCATATTTGCCACTACCACCACGGTTCATAAACAGCTCGCCAAATGTAAGTGCATCAATCAATGCATCTAGCTTCTCAGGTTCTACACCCATTTCCTGCGCAGCTTTAAATAGAGCATTCTTTCTGAATACTTTTGCTATATGATTAGGTACTCTCTTATCAAGTATTTTACCTACAGCAACGGGCGGCTCTTCTAACATTGCATCACCAATTTTCTGATTACGTTCAACACGTGCTTTTGCCTTTGCTTCAGCAATAGCTGACATCTGGTCATCAGATAAGTTGTCGTACATGCCTTTGCGCTTTGCATCTTTGACATTAAAGCCAGCTTCTTTTAAAGCAGTTTTCATATCTTTGAACAGCATCGGCACATCATCGTCACCACTTATCAGGTCTTCTGCTCTGTCTAAGAACTTACCTGCATCAAGTGACTTTTTTGCCAAATCAATACGGCTTCTATATCTTCCAATCTTTTTTAATGCATCAAGTCTACCTAATGTATCTGCTGTAGGCAAGTTATTCTTTTTAGTGGTAAGTGCGTCTATGGCTCTAGTATACTTGCCAATCAAGTCTCTGATGTTCTGCTTATTGTCTTCACGGAACTTCTGCTCAGGGTCATCGATTGTCTTTTCTTTAGGCATATCACCTGACTCAAGGTCCTCACCACCAGCTTCACGGAACTGCTTAAACTGCTCAGTGTCCAGTGTATTATACATACTTTTACCACTGAGCATAGGTATATATTCATCTGGATTTTTAGCAGCGCTATAGGCACGCTTGATGAAATCAACATTGTTGAAATCGGCCTCTTTACCTTTAGCAAGCTCTTTAAGTAGTTGCTTCATACTGTTTGAACTGTCAAGGTCTTTTAGGTCAGCTTCATTGCCTTTGTTATACCGTCTATCCAACATGAATAAAGGCTCAAAATGTTTTGACATGGCCTCGTCTCTTAAAGCCTTAAGTTCATCAGCATAGTCTCTGAGCTTTATATCTTCGCCATAATCATCTCTCAATGATGCCTTTGCATGCTTTAAAGCTTTGCTGTTATATGTATCGTCTGAAAGATAATCTGCATTAGCCAGCTCTTCTTTTGTAAAGAACTTTGGTGTATATGGCTGCTTGTTAATAATAGCGTTTGCATAGTTAATAGCATCCTGTACTTTATCCAGGTTGCCTTCATCAAATGCTTTTGCTGCTGCCGCAGTTGGTCCATGCAAGATAAATGGCTCTCTACCATTAAACTGATATGCTGTACGATTTGTGTCATTACTTCTGAGGTCTGACACTTCTCTCTGTATTGGACGACTACCTGCAAAGTTCTCAAGCTCACCATAGAACTTACGCCACTTATGTGGCGCTACCCATATCTCCTGCTGGTTGCCATTAGAGTCTTTTACAATTGTTTTGAGTAGCCTTCCGTTAGACGGGTCCATAAGTACGTTGTATCTTACATCACCACCTTGTGACGGGTCAGTAAGCATCTTTATAAACCTGTCATCATCTTCATACATGTCATGTAGGTCTTCAACATCTTTCCACTGTTTAACTGCATCTGTATCAACCAAACCACCTGACTTCTCAAGTGCTTCCTGCTGCAATGCCTTCTTAGATGAGCCAGTTGACCAGAGCTCAGTATGTGTCTTCTGCAGGTCTTCTTTGTCTTTCTTAATCTCTTCAGGCGTTTTCTCAAGATGCAAAGCTAACCCATGGTCATAGAGTTCTCTACCCCGCTTTGTGTCATAGATACGTTCGCCTTTTGAACCATCAGGATTTTTATGATAATAGCCATAGTATGACGGCGGTAGTTCAGAGGCACGCTTTACTGCTTTTACAATTCTTTTTGCCTGCTTTTTCGGTGCACCACTTGTTGCAACACTTACAATGTCACCTGAGTCATCACTAAAGTCAAACATATTTATCAGGTCATTGACTTGATTCTGACTATATCCTGTTATCTCTGATTTAACGTCACCTTCAGGAGTTCTTACCTGTCCACCAATTGTTTTCATCTCCTGTCGTTTAGGCGCTGATTCAGGGTCAATACGGTTTAACGGCAAATCTTTTGATGCATTTTCAACTGCTGTCATAATAGACGGCGACAGGGCTGATGTCTTTTCTATTCTTACTGGTTTCATAAACTACTCCTATAACGATAATAGTATCGCCATTTTCAAGGCGTTATTTTATGATACACTGAATGAATGAAAACGTAAATATAAAAAACTATGTTATACTACACCAATTATAAAAAACTATGTTATGCCACACCAATAGCATCATAGACAGCATAACGCATTGCTGGCAAAAGGTCAGGATGATATGCTTTATCATCAACCTCATTATACACCTCACCATTAGGTCCACGCTTAAGTATTGTGCTCATACATTCATGTGCTGTCTTTCCATTTGATATAAGTAGAAGGTCAGCTCTACGCAACAAGTCACGTATTCTATCCATCATAATTGTCTTATCCGTCTTATGTGCATTCTGTATCTGCAGCTTTATGTTCTCAAAACCATCTTCATGAATACGAATATTAACATTCATATAATCTGTTAGATGCTGGTCGTTATCATCAGCATTCCACAGAATACGCTTATTTGCTTCCCTGTAATCCATACCAGGAAAGAACTCAAATGCAGTACGCCATGCCTGTTCTACCTGTGCACACAAGTACTCAAGCTGAGATATTTCATGATTCTTTATATCCAGGCGGTTGAACTTATCTTCCCAGAACTGGAAGCCACGATGTGCATCATCATCCCATGCGAAACCGAATATTGTATCATTGTCGCCTACACCATAATCTATGCCAAAAAATACACGACTGACATGTATAGTAGGTATAGCTTCTGATGGGTCATAACAATGGAACTCCGGATAGAGTAACAGGTCATCATCATAAGCCCATTCACCATTATACTCACGACGAACAAATGAACTTGACCAGTCAAGGCCTTTATCATGAAGCTGTTTCTCCACGAACGCTTTACGAGCTTCAAGTGAAACAGGATGCGGGTTATCACGCCATGTCCAAGTAAACTTATCAACGTCCCATGTTTTCCAGGCCATCTCACCAAAAGTACCCTTGATACGTGGAGGTGTACCTGCACAAATGAACTTGTAGTCATCTGCATAGTCCATCTGCATTGGGTCAAGAACTTCACGCTGTAAGTATTCCAACAGCTCTGACTTCAAGTGGAAGAACTCGTCAATAACAATGACCTTTACACCCTGACCACGAATCTGGTCAGGGTCTTTAGTATTAGAAAGACCACGAATCATTACCTCTGAACCGTTGTCCATTTTCTTCCAGTTAAAACGCTTACCTCGTCTATCTTTAAGATTACATGCTTCAATAATATCATTTGCTGCTTTATCAAACAAACTCTCAGATAGTTCCATTGTTTCACCAATGTACATACATCTAGTTCTTGGCTTACGCAAACATTCAATAAGAATAATTGCAACCAACATGTGTGTCTTACCTGCACGTCGACTACAACATATAAGCTTTGTACCAATACCACTGTTCAAGACATTAAGCTGCTTATCAAACAGTGTACAGATAATCATATAAACGTTATATGCATTATCCATAGATACATCTGTAACTTTGGCCTCTGCAGGTCTACCTTCAATACGGTCAACCAGATACATTGCTGCTTTTGTATCATTGCGCAATGCTCTTTGATACAGGTTTCTTATAAGATGGTCTTTTTTCTGTTCATCTGTTCTTGCTGTCAATGCAACAAGTTCTTCTACTTTTGCTATTTCTTCTTTTGCTGTTGTTATACGTGCCAGTATAAGCGGTACCTGTGATTTGGTCAGTGCTACTTCATTAACTGTACCATCATCAAACTCAATACGTACAGAGCTATTTGTAGCTGCAGATGTTAGAAAGCGATACCACTGCGCTAGAATAGCCTCAGCGGAACGCATAGCAAACTCAGGGTCATCATCCACCCACTGAGCCAGTGTCTTGTTATCTCTTTGTGCTAAATCATATACAGACTGAGCTGAACCTTCAACTACACGTGTTTTGTTTAACTGTACAGGTGATAAGGCATATTCTTTATCGAACATTGCCTTTTTCAAATGCTGAGTGACACTGTTTGCTGCATTTACGTTATCAGAAACTTTTACATCTGTGGTTTCGATATCCTCACTACTAGGCACTACTAGCTCTTCTGAAATAGACTCATAGCTCATCTGTTAGCTCCAGGTTAAAGTACTTTGATGTAGCTTACACTGCTGAGTATCTCTACTACCTCTGCTTCCTTGTCAACAGGTACCTGTAGGCGTATAATTTTATGTGTAACTTCTTTCTGTACTTTCTGTGCTATAGGTTTATTATATTTCTGGAAAACCGGTACTTCAGCCGGTTTAATACTCATTGGCGCCACGAACTTCATAACACCACTCTTAGTTACTTTACCAAAACTTGAAACAATAGCTAAAAGTGATTTACGTGCTTCATCTTCTGTATCTGCAGTAATAGACACATAAGGAAAAGGTTGCGTTGCAACATCTTTATCCCTAAGTGCTATTTCTGTGAGTGCAGCTAATCTACCATGACCATCTAACAGGTAATTATGACCTTCATGTTCCCACACATAGAAAGGGGCAAGAAGACCATCTGTCAAAATGCTATTTGCTAACTGTTCAATGTCTTTAGTTGTTCTTTTCTTAAGGTCGCCCTGAAAAGGTTCAAAGTACCCCAACGGCATACTATTTTTAACGTCACACTTAATCTGAACCATTACTACACTCCTTATATTACACTTTACAACGTACAACTACAAGTGTAAATATACAAAAATGAAACCAACACCCTCAGCAGCTGTTACCCAAAAAGATAGGTGCAGCTACCGCTTATTAGAAGCAGATGGACACCAACACCACCAGCGGTTCTTGTATCAATGTATAAAAAAATTTTTTTTATTTCCTACTAAAATAGTATGTTGAATTTTCGAAAAATTGAAAATTTTTTCTGAATTTACTTTTTTGATTTTTTTAAAATTTTTTTATATATTGATGTCTATTTTCTTGTAATATAAGAAAATAGAGCTTGTATAAAAACGATATTTTTTCGTACAAAAAGCGACAAACATATATTCATACTTGATACCTGAAAAGCGATATTGTATCAAGTTACGTTCGAGAGCAGGAAAAAGTTATGTTATTAAAGGCTACAACAATATTGTTTCTGGTGACAAGTAACGTTCGGGGCCAGAAACAAAAGCCGTGTTGTGTGAGTCTTGTTGGTTGAGCTCTTCATTCTTTTCTGTACATTCACACCTGCTCTATTCCTTGGGTATTGGTACGTTGCTACTGTTATATTAACAATGACACTTGCTCCTGGAACATTGGGGGACAGGTTAAAAGCATTATATACTTGCTCCTGGAACATTGAGGACGGATTTCGGGCCAAAAAATTTCTGTGCCTGGAAATGTAGTCATTTTTCATTTTAATAGTTTCATGTTATATTATCAATGTATAATTAATTTTATAAATTAATTAAATAACTTGTCCGTATATTGCTCTTTTCTAATGGCCGGCATCATGCCTATTTGTTAAGTGGTCATGATGCTGGTCATTAGACTGGCATATCTTATTATGCGTAGGCCGAAGATGATGGCCTACTAAGGAGCAACGTATGACGTTAACAATGAATTATCAGAACCGCAGCGCGATGGAAAAGGACGGTTGGATGTCCGCCGACTTTGACGCACTCAAGACCGCAACCCGGTCAAGAGCTGGTGGAATCGTGGATGGCAAGTTCGTGTGGCCACAGGTCAACGGCTACAACATCTTGTACAGCCTGTTCACGGACGACGAGAAGAAGGCCTACAACACGGTCTACTCTCGGTCCAAGAACAGTAATGGTTCACCTGCTTCAATGGACGAAGACACGAAAGCAAAGTGGCTTGCTCTTCTTGAAGCGAACAAGGATGACCCGGTCGCAAAAGCATTGGTCTATGAACTGTGCCCGCTGTTCAAGACAACGGACCCGATTTACCAGCTCTTTGGCGCGTTCGAGTTGCCCGAGAAACCGGTCAGTGTTGCATGGGTCATGTACCGTCAGAAAGGCGGTCGCTTTGCAGACACAAGCATCGACCGCAAAGGCGTGTTGACTGCAGCTATCGACGACGAGACAATCGAACAGGTCTTGACCTTGGACCAGGTCAAAGACTTGATTGCTAAAGTTGAAGGTGCGGCTGAAAAGGTTCTGATGTAAAGTAACGGTCATTAGAGAAGAGCAATATACGGACAAGGCACACGGCCTGGAAACAGGATTCTTTACACAGGAATCTTGTAACTGTGGGCGTGGAAAATAGTGGCTCTACTACTGGTGCTCTGACATGGTCACTTGACGCTGGTATCATGACTTTAGTATCACTAAAACATGGTGTCAGTATAAAGACCAAAGGAGCTAGTATGGACGAAGACATGTTTAAAGAATGGTTGCTGTTAAGAATGAAGCATCTTGATGGAAGCATTCAGTGGCGGACTTATGTGTCTGTTGTTGATATGCTCAAAGACATGTATAGAGCCGTCAATATAAAGGATATTGATGAAGATGTTCTTCATGACTGGGCTTGCGATATAGCAGACCAGATTGTTAATGGCATCAAGTAACAACGGTAGAGCATCAGTAATAGAGCCGCTTAAAAGACCATGTAATGGTGGCCATTAGTAACAGTGGTCATTGTCCCATGGTTTTGGGAAGGAGTTATCTTATGGACACTGTACAAGAATTACTGTTAAAAAACATGACGGAAGCCTATGAAGGAAGCATAAAACAACGTGCTTACACAGCCGTTGTATGCCTGCTCAAAGACGCGTATAAAGCCGTCAATGGGGATAGTATCGATGATGGCGTGCTTACTGACTGGGCTTATAATATAGCAAATCAAGTTACTAAAGGCATTGATTAAAATTAGCTGTATTGTTAAAAAGACCATGTAATGGTGACCATTGGCAACAGTGGTCATTGTCCCATGGTTTTGAGTGGGAAGGAGTGCGGCTTATGGTCGTTTTAAAAGATACTAAAGCCACTCGAACGTTAAACGCAACGAGTGACTATGAAAGCAGAGCAATGCATAATGAGCTTTGCACTGCTGGCTATCACTGCTACGCGTCCGAGTTTGTTAGAGGCGTTGATTGTGACTATGTAATAAGTCATTACAGATGTCACACTATGGCTGCTCTAAGAAACAACGGCGATAGGTTCGTGGACATTATACTGGAACGTGTGAAAGACCGGAGGTATGCATATGGTTTCGGGATATAAGGCTTCAAATGGCCGTAGAACTATCACAGTCTATGGTAATAGTTATGGTGATGCCTTAAGAGCAGCAATACTATACCTAGGTATCAGTTTTGTTGTAGTTAGGAAACTGTAACATCAGTTTTTAGTACTTTAAGAACCTGTATTTTAGACCATTGATATAGTTATCAGTGGTCGTGAACCCAGGTTTTTGGGAAGGAGCATATATTATGCATTACATTTTTGCTGAAGAAGACCAGGAAATGGTCAATGAGTTCAAAAAAGCATGTCTTTCAACAGCTTCGTTTACTCAACAGCAAGTTGACCAGTTCATCTATAACAATGATGTTACTCTGCTTGCGATTGTACCTGAGAAGTTTTACCCATTATGCTATAACCTTGCATGTTGGGTCAACGGTATCTACAATGACCATTTCATCTGCTCACCAAAGAAAGGTATTTCGATACTGCATGTGTCAGATGCAGATACTGTATTTGTCATTGATAAATCCGGTATAATTGCAACCATTAAAAAGCTTGATGGTCAATTAACACTTGAACGGGTTAAGCCTATTAAGGGCAATCTCTATGACAGAATAGAGGACATCATCATAGCTGTAAATAAAAAGCATAACAGCTTATCTGCTCAAATCAGTTTCTAATGTTTAGAGACCATGTAACGGTGGCCATTGATACAGTTATAAGTTATCAGTGGCCATTGTCCCATGGTTTTGGGAAGGAGTAGTTTTATGAACTATGATGAATGCAAAGCAAAAGCAGCAGAGTTCTATGCGAATGTCATCACTGCTTGTAACAAAGGAGATACTGAAGAGTTAAGAGCTCTGATGGTCTGTAGCCTTATGACTGAGGATGACTTACCGCCTGTACTTGATAAAAACATGTGTTTTAAGTACAAAGGCTACAAGTGCTGGTTAAGCAGCTGTAATGCTTTCACGAACAGAGAACAAGCTGAACAAACAGTCGCAAAATGGAATAAAGGTGACTATGTGCCTGTCTTTGAAGACAAATACGTATGTTTCCTTGAAGGCCATTATGATGAAAATGGTCTCACATATTCTGAAGCTTCAACTTGGTCCCCTGTTATTCACATCATTCCTGGTTACATGTGGAATGCTGAAGAAGACATGGTCGAAGGTAAAGAAGTAGACCCGATTGTCTTGGACCGGATTGACCAGTATATCAAAACAGTTTCTAACGTTTAAATTAACTGCTATTTTTAAAACATTAAGTAACTATGACTGCTCTTTAGTATTTACATTAGAGAGCAGGCACCGTTACTTAACGGAAGGAGGTCCATAATATGGACAAACAGAAAGATTTATCAGTTGAGGACCAGCTTGAGCTGCTGAAAACTGCGCATAATTTACTTGCTAAGGCAACAACAGAGTACTTAGACAAGTTAAAAAGTCTGGCCGCTGCTTACAAACAAGAGTTTGCGCTCATGAACGTTGCTGTAATAGCAGCTGTACATATGCCCGGTCTTGATGGTCTTAAAATGAAAGCAGGTGATTTCAGTGCTGATGATATGAGAGCAACTGCTATAACTGGTCACAAAGACATAGTTAAAGCTATGCTGGAGCATCTTACAGCTATGACTGCTTAAGTTAAAACAGTTAAGTAACTATGACTGCTCATAAGAATAATTGTTTTTATGAGCAGATACCGTTACTTAACGGAAGGAGTAATCTATGATTACAGGACAGGATTTGGTTGAATGGGTCAACCGAAGGTACATGGAGCTCGGAAACGAGGGATTTATCGGTAGAACACCTTTTGCGTCACAGAACCAGTACGATTGGTTCAAGAATGCAAATTGGGATTACAATCTACTGACTGTCACGTTCCCGAACAAAACGTACAAGTTCCGGACGACTATTGATTACATTGAAAATAGCACAGCAATTGGTGTTGTGTATTTCTTACCAGAAGATGTTAATGACTCAGATATGTTTGAGTCACCACTTGTTGATGGTAGTGTACAGCTTTGGCCGTCTTTTGTGTATAAAAAAGACATGAAAGATGTGTTTGAAGAATTGTATTTTATCATGCGTCAGATATGCAAAATGTTTGACATAGGATAAACATTACCTAACACAGGAGGTTTATCATGGACTGGGGCAAGAAAAATACTAAGAAGTACAAGCAGTCTGAGAAGCATGAAGCTAACAACGAATATAAAGGCATAGAACTTCAATGTTATCGGAACGCTGTACTTGGTATTGCTGCTGCCGTTATAAAACAGTGGATAGATGATGGTTGTCCTAAAGAGGATGATGTATCACTGTTCAGTGACATTATAACACATTATACAGGTAAGAAGCTGTTATAACAGTTTTATTTATCAGTAGAGACCATGTAACGGTGACCATTATACAATAATAATTGTTATAATGGTCATTGTCCCATGGTTTTGGGAAGGAGTTATCTTATGGATAATGTTTTAATAGCATTTGTTACTACTGTAAAAGCAGAAAAACAAATGCGAGACTTGTGTATTGATTTACCGGACCTGTCTATTCAGTACGAGTCTATGCTTACTCATTTGAAGCAACATGGAACTATACTTGCAGATATAAGGAACGCTTTAGAATGTACTAATGTATCTGAAGTAGATTTCCAAATGGACTGGATTACAGATATGTGGTCCCACATTAGTCTGTATAAATATAAAGTCAGTATAACACATACTATTGAGCAGACAGTTGAAGTATGGGCTACTGATGAAGCTAATGCTAAGACAACAGCTGCTGCTATACCTATGTATGAGAATAACTCTAAGGAAGTCAATACATCTTACAAAGTAGAGGAGGTCGGTAAATGATTAGAGAGTATCAGGTAATAGTTACTGAGATTCGTGAAAGAACAGTAACAATCCAGGCTTCTTCTGATACTGAAGCATTTGAAAAAGCCGTAGATATGTACGACAATCAGGAGATTGTTATGGATGATAGTGATATTGTTGATGCATCATACCAGGTAGTTGAAGCATGATAGAAACGCTTATTGTTGGCATAGTTGCTATTATAGTAACTGTAATTATTGGCGCTATATGTGCATGGTGGTTTGAATGAATAAAGAGTTTATGTTATTAAGAGTCAGGCAAAAGATTGACGTTCTAAAGCAGAAGTATGATGATACTTGGGGTGTAGAACAACGGTCTAAAGCAAATGACGCAAAACGTGCTGCTTATAAAAAGCAGATACAACTGCTTATATTGATTGAGCAGCTGGTAATTCAAAGCAATGACAATCTTCATATAACAGATGAAGATGCAATTGTTGTCTTGAGACGGCTGACAAAAATATAAGCAGGAGTAACAGTATCACCAGTGTTCGCTCATTGGTGATACTATGTTGCGTTATGAATGTATAAAAAAATTTTTTAAAAGTTACTTTTTAAGTTTGAAATCAGTTTCAAGAAAAATTAAAACTATTTTTATGTTTTATTTTTACGTTTTTAAAAATTTTTTTATACATTGATAACTGTATCTTGGCGATACTAAATAGTATCATTAAACATTTTTCTTCTATTATATAATGTTTGTATGTTTAATCCATGTAAATCTGAACAGCAATTCAGTAAGTCGTTACTTGGTGCTCTCAAACGTGCTGGTATCAACTGCTATCGTATAGAGAGCGGTGAGACTGCTGTCGGTATACCTGATATTTATTGTATCACATTAGACTGCTGGCTAGAATTGAAAAATGACAGGTATCATAATAAAAATGTAAAGTATATAGATGTACATTGGCGTCCGGGACAGCAGGCATTTGCTGTTCAGTACTTTGAAGCACACAAGCATAAAAAATGTACATTTACAATTGTCAGGCTAGCAGATAGTATTGCTGTAATACCAATGACAAAGTACTTTAAAAATAATCATGTAAGTATAGATGATATGATTATATGTGACTCGTTCTTGGAGTGTGTTACTATAATCAGAAGCACTGTACAATAACGATTTTATAAGGTAATCAGAAGCACTATATGATTGGTGAGATAGTTTGCACGGAAACATGTGACGCATTACTTTTGAATGTGTTCTCGGACGGTTACGAAACTACTGCTGGATTCTTTGATACAGTAGCAGATTCGCATCACCAAGGATTATGTAAGTTCACTGCTCCATATCGTTCATTATTACCAGTAGTATGGTATGACATACAATGTTATGATGATGAAGGCAATGATATAGGAAAGCTAAGAGCTATTAGATGGGACCTAGAAACAAATGATTGTTTTGTCACGTCTAAAGGTATCTATAATAATGTTACTATTTATCTTGACCTTGATAAGCCAGATACTATATAGTATTTTTTAAGTATAAAAAATATGTAGTATACTTTTTAAGTGTAAATAATTGTAACGGATTGCACTTTCAGAACGTTGTTCTTTATGAGTGTGACAGTGTTGCATTATTATAGCTGTAAGAAAGCCGCTTAATTGCGGTGTAAGCAGCAACGGAGAAAACTATGGCACGTAAGCATGACGAGTCACAGGTAGAAGATGGTTTCGCTATGGAAGCGGAAGAGACAACTGAAGCAACTGAGGTTGAGACAACCGAAGACGCAGCAAAGCTTGCTGAGTTCAAAGCAAAGAAAGCTGAGGCTGCAAAACGTTTCAAGGAACGCCGCGCTGAAGAGAAAAAAGAGTGCATTGAAAAAGCAAAAGCTCTTATCGCCCGCATGCAGGAAACTGGTATCTGGTCACAGCTCACAACAGATGAGCAGAACTTTGTATCACATCTTGCAAACCCGGCTATCTCTGGTGCCCGCGTTAACACTTCTATTTTCACCAAACTGTTTGGTGACAACCCGTCAGTTGGTGATTCTATCACCATGGCTGAAGCATTTGACAAGACTCTCAAAGGCAAGTCAGCCATCGACGCTTATGTAAAGAAGTGGGCTGAGTCAGGTATCATTGTTGAGTTCGAGCTCAACGCAGACAAGGTAACAGACAGCCGCTACGTTATCAAAGCTCTTGCTTAAGGCACCAGCTTTTAGAATATACTGTTGCGAATAACAGTAGAGCAAGAGTATGAAAAGACCATCAGAACAATAGCTGATGGTCTTTTTTTTGGTAACGTTAAAGCCTATCAGTTGTATAGTAAACTTGCTGTAGAGGACCAAGTAGCGGTTGACAACATACTTTACAGACAGCGATATGTAAGTGACAGGCTTTTAAGAAGAAAAAGAAAAAAGATTCCAGCACAGATAGCAGTTTATACTCTGCTGTTTTTGCTGATATTTATGTTGGTAGGCGTACTAATATGATTTGTAGTAAAGAGATTGAATGCTATATTAACCTATGCAGGGCTATCTGTAAATCAGGTGTAGCAGAAAATGATACTGCTTTTCTACAGTCAGATTGGTGCGCCTTTTTAGTTCAATACATACTGGACTTCGATAACTTGAAGCCAGCTGGTCATTGCTACACATGAATAAAGTTATATATTCTTGTTTATTGTTTTGTGCACTGTGCCTGGTGCTTATGGCAGGTATTGCTGTTAAGTTCTTAGAGCAGCAGGAACAATTGAACATGCTACAGCATGATGTTGTTGTGCTAAGTAAAGTTGTACAGGACCATAATGACATTATGGTTACATATCAATTTTTTAATGAGCACTGGGATGCTCTAATGCGGGGAGAAACACATGGAGATAGTGGAGAGCTAAGCTATGATGAGTCATGATGTTTGGTTGGACTATTGTTATCAGGAACTAGAAGAGCGGCAGATACCGTTCGAGGATTACTGTAAAGAGCGTTATGAAGAAACATTCGCTGACAAAAACGATGGGGAATGGGCGGACTACAAGGAATGGGTAGACGAACACTATAAGGAACTGGAAGAGGAGTGGAAGCATGAAAGCTAAAATGAAATCAAAGCTGTGGGTATGGCTTCATTGTAAGAAAGTCACTGATGAAGATGGCTGGACATATTGGATGTATAAGAGACTCGATGATACACAAGTATATTTATGTGAAACGGTGTTCGCGCTTGCTGGAAAAGTTGTTAATGTTCGCCTAGGTGACAAGGATGTTCTGGACGACCCGTCTGATTCAGCATTCAATCTTATGGAAGGAATGTATCCATTCTGGATTCCGAACTGGTTTATCAAGAAAGTTTTGTAAAGGAGGCTCATCATGAGATGTGATTGTTGCAATTGCTTGCTGACACCAGCCAATGACGGCGGTTATGCACCGTATGGACTGCCTTTATATGTTTGTAAGGCATGTTATCAGAAACTGAAAGAGGAGTGGAAGTAATGACTAGAAAGTTTGTTACGCTTCACGATGAAGCGTGGGTAAAGGAAAATTGCATGATTAGATATGACCCGTCTATAAATGATTGTGTATGGATACCGAAAGTATACGCGAATATGAGCATGTACAGGCTTTCTGTGCTACCTAGGGCTGACAAATACGACTATAGCCGTGGAATGTATAATTATCTCGTTGGTGAGACAGTTGAAGTACAGCAAGAAGACGAAGAGCCTAAAATGAATAGCTATGGGTTCAGATGTGCTGAGGGAGTACCATATGCTATTCCGACATGGCTCGTTAAATCGTACTGGGAGACACAGGAATGACAAAGGAAAGAAAAGCTGCTATTGAGCAATGGGAAACAATCAGGGAGGGCATACAGTTCGACGGTTCATTTAAGAAGCCGCTTACTCCATATCTTTGGAGTAACAACTGTTGGTTTTGTAACTACGTTCGAGACCTCGGCACTCGGATGCCTGATAACGGTTGTAGGAAGTGCCCATTATGGAAATGGGCAAAGACACACTCATTTATTACAGAGACTGATTGTGGTTGTTCTCATAATTGGTACTATAATACGTTGTATAATATAGTGTGTGACGAAAAGTACTCATCATATGTGCGCATTAAGGCATGCGATTTGATTATTGCGGCGTTGAAAGGTGAACATATATGGGAGCGGACACGGAGGGAGATAAATGAAGAATAAACTTGAAGGTCACGAGGAATTCATTGTCTCACACACAAGGAGAGAGGTGATGCGGGAATTTGGCGTGAATTATAACTACGTCAACAATTTCTGCCACCGTAAAAACATTCATCCTCTTGCTGAGAGGCCTCATTGCATTATGACCGATGAAATGAAAGCGTTTCTGAAAGACCACACGATGAAAGAAACAGCAAGTAAGTTCGGTGTGTCTTACTGTTGGCTTGCTATGCAAATACGTGACCATGACCTACCGCATGCAAGACACCTTGCTTCCCCCGAAAAGCTTTCTACTCATTCATGTAAACGAACTGGTGAAGCGCATGAAATGATACGTGTGCTCAGCGAGACGTTTACGTATGCGGCAATCGCGAGGGTATTCGGATATTCAAAGGAAAGAGTGAGACAGATTTGCATGGAGGTATCAGAATGACCAAAGATGAAATGAAAAACAGAATTAGTATGGCTCTTAAAGACCCTGTCTTACAGCAGGGCTTTGAGATTATATGCAAGGAAAATGCAGAATTGAAAGAAAGTAACAAGAGTTATGAAGAAATAATTGATAACGGCTCAACGGCGCTTATGAAAGAAAAGTTGAAAAACTACAAACTGCTTGCCAAAGCAAAAGAAATTATCAAGAAGCTATACTTACACGTTTTTCAAGGAATGGGCTTTATGGAACTTAATGATTATAACTTTCTGAAAGCAGAAGTAGAGCAGTTCTTGAAGGAGGTAGAGGAATGAATGAGAAAGAAGCGCGTGAGGCTGTTGAAGACGCAATCTCTATGGCACTCAAAGGCTATCCTTCTTTGGAGAAGGCATTTAACGCTATCTGTCGGGAAAATGCGGCGCTGGAGTCTATTGCTGAGTTTCAGCAGTCTAGCAACACGAGCAGGTACTTTAAGCTGAAGAAGGCAAAGGAGATTATTAAAAAGCTAGTAGACGGCATACGGGTATTGAATGACCCAAAAGTCGAATTAACTGATTGTGACGGATTTCTTGCAGAAGCAGAGGCATTCTTAAAGGAGGTAGAATAATGGAATTGGCTATCATAATATGGGCAATTATCATATTACTTGCGGTGGGCATACACAATCTGCTCAAAGATAAGTGTCCGGAATGTAAGGGTTCTATGACAGAAGAATCATACGACCCTGTCTTGGGAAAGACAGTATACAAATGCACTAAGTGCGGAAAAACATTTGTTGTTCTATAGGAGGTAGAAGAATGATACAAACAATGGAAGAAGTGACATTGATGTTTGAGACTCAGCCAGAGGCTGATAACGCAGTGTTGGCATTAAGTCATACTTGCAAAGTTGAACAGTGGTATGTGAATACAACTAGCACAGGAAAGCCTTATTGGGTTAAGGTGTATGTTCCTAGCGAACAGATTAGGGAGGTAGAGGAATGACTTTAGAATCTGTTTGCAAAGTAACGACAGAAGAATCCATGCTACAAAATGGTATCAAATGTCCTACAAAAGAAGAAGCAATGAGGATGTGCGATATTATCGCATGGGCCTCTAAGCAGGGATATTTGGGACAATCGGAAGTAAAGGACTTATGCGGTAAAATTGTTTACAACAATAGAGGTTGGATTTAAGGAGATAGAATAATGAAATTTGACAAATCAAAGATTTACACAGCGGTAAACGCAGACGAATTGGATAAGGATGATGTGGTATTTGTTGCCGATACAGTAGTTGACTTGAAAAATGAGGTAGTAAATAAAGCAAATACTTGTTGCATTAGAGACGTAGAATCTCCTAGTAAGCTCTATCGATTTTGTATAGATGATGATAATAATCTTTATTACGCTTTAGCATATCTCATTGCTAAGCATGACGACCCCTACAAGGAGTTCAAGAAAGCTCAAGCTGAAGGGAAAGAAGTATGGTATAAAGACATGAACGGCAGATGGAATAGAGCCATGGACTGTAGATTCATCTACTCTGTTGACCGTTACTCTCTTATTGAACCTACTAAGCAGTATAAAGTATTTCTGTATAACGGTCGATTCGTGTTCACCTATACAGAAGTGCCCGGTAATACACACGTGTATTATACTTCAACAGACGAAAGAGAAGCGTCCAACTGGTGTACGGCGCATAATATATTCGCTGACGTAGCTAAAGCTTGGGAAGATGGAAAGCAGGTACAGGTTAAACAAGTAAATGGGTCATGGGAATATATTGAACAGCCACAATGGAATACTACACATGAGTATCGTGTTAAGCCTGCTAGCATTAAATGGACAGACTTAAAGATTGGTGACGTTTTGCAACAAGGTAGTTTTTCTGCAATGGTTACATCAATAGAACGCAAACCAAGCGTGCGTCATCATATTGCGATGAACGGTGCGTGGTATAGTGACGAAGAGCTTACTTACTGGGAGAAAGTAAATGCCTAGAAAAAGTGCATGGGACAAAGGTGTGGAAGTATATATGGAGATGATTACAGAATATCTGGAACCTCCTTATACTGAAAAGAAGCTGTTAAACGGCGCTGCTTCATGGAGGGATTACAGCTATGGCGGGTGTGCTCTGTGCTATGACAAAGATATAGCGGCGACTCTCTGTTCTACCAGTGAATTAAAGCGAAGTAGAAACGGGCTGAGACGACCAAATAACAAAGAAACATGGCTTGATGTACAGGCGAGAGCATTGTACCAGGCGGCACAAAGGGTACTATATGAACAACAATCTAATGGCATATCTTAAAGCTGGGTTCATACCTGTTGTCAGCATTCGTGAGGATATGGTTTCCTCTTATGTAGACGGCTTTACCGGTTTTGATGATGTAAATATTCTAGTCAACGGTAAGCCGTCACATTACTATTATATAGAAAATATATTATTCTTTAGGGAGATTTAGAATGGGTAAGTGCAGCAGTTGTTGGGCATGGCAATGCGCTAACAGTATAGCAGACCAAGAAGCAGCATGTAAGTTACTAGGTATAGTAACAAAGAGAGATGGTGGTTGTCCAGCATATTCTATACTACCACCTGCGTCTTCAGTTCAAAAGTTGGTGATAGGCGAGGCGATTGATGCTGGTGTCCGTAACGCCATAGTTAAAGAAGAGCAGAAATTAGTAACAGAACAGAAACATTATATTGCTCCAAAGGTAGAAAAGAAACCAGCAGTAGTTGCTACAATAGTTAAAAAGAAACGTAAGTCAGCTGCACATATTATTGTATGGCCCGATGAACATATAAAAAATGTTCAGTTATTTGACCATCAGCTTACAGCTTTTAATAGGTACAAAGATACAGATGTTATACCGCTGTTCTTTAGTATGGGCTGTGGTAAAACTATTACAACACTTTCAATAGCAAAGTATAAGTACACACAAAAGCAGATAAAAGGTCTGCTTGTTGTAGCACCAAACGATGTACATAAACAGTGGTACGATGACATATGTAACCCACCTGCTGAAGTAGGTAAAGTGTTTGACTTCCCAATTGAGATACAATGTGTCGGTGGTCGTGGTGGTCAGAAAGAGTTTGAAGCACCAGATGACATATCAAAGATGCAAGTCATCATTGTAAACGTAGACACGTTCTCGACACCAAATAAATGGGTGGATATTGTAGAGTTCTGTAATATGTTTAATATGATGCTTGTAATCGATGAAGCAACAGTTATAAAGAACCCAAGCTCAAAGCGTTCTGAACGTCTGCTATATGAGTTCAATGATGTTGTACGTAGACGTAAAACAATTATAAGCAACAAGAAAAAGCAGAACAGTTTATGCAGAGCTGTTCTTACAGGTACACCAAGCACAAATGGTCCGTGTGATTTGTGGGCTATCATGGAGTTTATTTCACCTAACTACTTTGGTAGAAACTATTATTCATTCCAAGGTTATTATGGTATGCATACATCACTTACTGTTAGCTTACCAAATGGACAGCAGAGAACTATACAAGTAGCTCTGACCGAAAAGACTTGGGACAGTATCAAGCACTGTAATACGTATCAAGAAGCACAGATACTATTTGGCTGCTCTGAAGATACATATCTGACAGTCAAGCATCAGACACATTTCCAAGGCCCATATAAACATGCAGACGAGTTAAGGGCAAAGCTTAATGAGACAGCTACATTCTTGACACTTACAGATTGTGTTGATATGCCTGCTACTATTTACAAAACACAAACAGTACAGATGTCGCCTGACCAGGCCAAAGCATACAAGCAAATGAAAGCAGACTTGATGACAAAGTATGATGGTCATCTTGCTACAGCTAAAAATCAATTGACAGTTGCCATGCGTTTGTCACAGATAAGTAGCGGATTCATTATGGGACAGCAGTCATTAGACGATGACGATGAAGAGGATATACCGTTCTGGGATATTGATACTGATACTGAGATTGATGTCATGCCGAATGAAGTTGTATGGCTTGGTAAGTCTAATCCAAAGCTTGATGCGCTGATGCGTGATGTAGCAGAAGCAGATAAACCATTGCTCATACTGACTCGTTTCTCAGCTGAGGCTGCTAAGATATATGACATGTGTAATGAAGCAGGTTATAAGACTGGTTTGTTTACAGGCTGGAAAGTTGTTGGTGGCATTGATGCATTCAAAGCAGGTGAGATAGATATACTTGTTGCTAACAGTGCAAAGATAAGTAGAGGCTTTAACCTGCAGATAAGCCACACAACACTGTTTTATAGTAACAGTTTTAGTATGGAAATAAGACAGCAGGCTGAGTTCCGTACATTCCGTATTGGTCAGAAGCATCCTTGTACATATATTGATTATGTAGCAAGTGACATTGACCAGACTATCGTTGATGCACTTACTATGAAAAAAGGCTTGTTGGAATACTTAAGAGGGAAGGAGATTGCAGAGTGTATTTAATATTGGTTGTAATCGTATATCTTATAGTGCTGGCACTTTGTGCCTGTAAGGTACAAGAGCAGGGGCCTATAAACAGATTTGAAAAATGGTTCTTTAGTGTAGATAAGTATGGTAATGAAAGCAATAATATATCACCAGCGTCCTGGTTTACGTTACTGTTTATCGGTATAATTATTGTTATAGCTGTGGCTTAATACTACATAGTATTTTGAAAATATAAAATATTTGTAGTATAATATATGTATGATAAGTAAAGAGCACATAGCTGCGGGTTATGCTAACAGCAATGGATATTTCAAAGACCCGTTGACAGGTGACTGGTTGACAGGTCTTGAACCTAGGTCAGTAAATATAGCTATCACTGAGACTGGTAGTTTGATATGGCCCGAGGTAAAGATTAGTGATGGTTCATCTGTAAAGATAGTCTACAAGCTTTGGACAGATGAAGAGAAACAAGTATACAAGCAATACAGAGCTACACCAAAGGTACATACTCCAAAAGCGCAGAAAGTTAACAAAGCTGATGATTATCCGGTAAAGCCTGTAAGTGCTGTGTATGTAGACTACAAAAACATTGACATGCGAGAGATGGAGTATGACTATGATAGTGCGTGCTCAGCTAACGCAAAGGAGTTAATTGAGAGGTGTGATGATTTGATAGATGTGGTCCAGATTGCTGGACTCACATATGCACGAATGGTTATCAAAGGTGACCAGAAAAAAATCTATTGTGTGCCAAGAGCACTTATAACCGATGAGCAGATGAGGAGACTAAGACAATGCACATAAGACCAGACATTGATAACTACTTTGATAAGATTCGTTCAGCTGTGTCAGAGCGCGCAACATGCTCAAGAGGTAGAGCAGCCGCTGTAATAGTAAAGAATAACCATGTTATTAGTACAGGTTATGTTGGTGCAGCAACAGGCCTTCCATCATGTGATGATGTAGGGCACCTGCTTAAGCAGGAGTTGCTAGCAGATGGTTCTGTTGCTGAGCACTGTGTTCGTTCAGTTCATGCTGAGGTCAATGCGATACTTACAGCTGCTAGATATGGCATTGCTATTGAAGGTAGCACAATGTACTGTACAATGACGCCATGTATGAACTGTGCAATGTGTATCATTAACAGTGGTATTATTGAAGTAATAATCAGTAAACACTACAAGTACAGAGAGCAGGAAGATGATTCACTTACTGCTCTTAAACGTTGTGGTGTCAAATATAAGTTCTTGAGTAGGGAGACTCAGAAGTATGAAAGTAAGTAAAGAGACTGTGTCATTTAAGTTTGGCAACTGGACACATAAAAAGACAGGCAACACATACAAGCTTCTGTCAATTGGTATCGACTGCACTAACTGTCGTGACGGTACAGAGGTTGCTATTTACACGAATGGTGATAAAGTGTTTGTTCGTGAATGGAAAGAGTTCCAGGAAAAATTTACGGCAGACACTAATTAGTGTATAAAGATTTTTTATACATTGATATATAATGCAGATAAAAGCACTGTTATCAATAACGGTGCTTCTGTTTTACAGGAGTAAATCATGAGTGACGACGTATCTTACTTGACAGAAGGTATTGAGCAGAATGATAAATCAATTCTCAAAAACCTTACAAAGATGGGTGAGACTCTTAAAGAATTAAAGAAAGACATGGAAATGAAAGCAGCGGCTGCTGAGATGGCTAAGAAGAAGTATGAACATTTTGCAAATGTTCTTCTTCCGACTGAACTTCATGCAGCAGGTGTTGACCAGTTATCACTGTCCAGTGGTGGTACAATTCAACTGAAGCATAACTTTTATTGCCAGCCGAATAAGAACTCGGAAGACAAGGCTTTGATTGCAAAGTGGCTGCGTGAACATGGTGGCGATTACATCATTGAACATGATGCAACTTGTTCAGTTGAAGATGCTACAGCAGCTGGTATACCGTTCACAGAAAATACATCTGTTAATACAGCAAAGCTCAAGTCGTTCTTGAAAGACGGTATTGGTGCTACAACAGGTGTACAGCGGTTTACAATCGAAGATATTCCTGCTTGTGTCCACTTTCAGGAAGTTACTACAGTAGAGATTAAACTATAGAAACACGGTGCTTTAAATGAAACTCACAGAAGAAGAAAAAGCAGAAGCTAAAAAAGCATTTGATGACTTGGCAAACAAGCTTTATGAAATGAGCATACTGCTTTTTGAAACAAGTGAACAAAGCTTTCCTGAAGATGCAACACCTGAGTTGCGTAAACAAGTAGTTGAATCAATGCTTAAAGGCGCAGCTAATGCTATGTCTGCTGGTGTTGAATCACAAATAAAAGTTGTAACTGAACGGTTACAGAAGGAGTATAAGAATGGCCGAACAAGAGAAGAAAGCAGTGATAAGTAAGACTGCTATTCTGCACAGCAAAGTTCACTGTATGGACACAGTACAGTACACTGGTGACATTTATACCAGTGTTCAATTTGATACTGAGCCTACAGAAGAGCAGGTTACAAAAGCAAAAGCAGTAGCATCTGGAAACTTTTTGCGTGACCTGTTTACCGACAAAGTACAGACCCTGCTTCTTGTTTCAGAAGGCTCAGTATCTGCTCTTAATAAAGAGCACATTGTGTCTTGTGAAATTACTTCAGTAGACATTGAGTAGTCTAACAGTACCACTATAATAGTGGTACTATTTTTATCTTTGGAGCAACTGATGTCTTTATATGATAACGTCTATGGTATAACATATAGAGAAGCCGAAACACAAATAAACATACTTGAGCAAGCTTTAGAGCAAAGAGACGGTAAATCATTTGACAAGCTTGAAGAGCTAGAAGACTGGGCCAAAGGTCATCTATTAAGCAAAATTGTTTATTCGCCTTCATTAAAAAAATTCCTGTACATGTCACATCGTGGTGAGCTACTTTTACCTTCTGAGTTTGAAGCATACTACAGCAGTATATTACGCTACAAACAAATATCTGATGGTAAAGTTACTACTAAACCCTGGATTCCAGACGGATTCAGGTTTTTTAAGAACGCATATATTATCGGTGAACGTTCAGACGGACTTCATAAACCGATTTATTATAGAGACTATACTGTTCCTTCAGGCTATTATTCTTTTGAACGTGATGCATTTAACATAGCTCATCCATTCAAAGTATTTGCTAAAGAAACAGGTAGAGACACAAGCCACATTTATATTTATCTGCAGCATATAGCTGGTGAATGTTATATGTGGCTGCTTGCATGGTTAAGAGCAAAGTTACTCTATCCTTGTACTAAGACACAGATAATGCCTATATTTGTAAGTAAGGCGCAAGGTAGTGGTAAAACAACATTTGCCGAGGTTATTTGCAAAGGACTGTTTGGTGAAGAGAACGTACTTGTTTCTGACCAGTATGACTCAAGTGCAAGGTTCAATGCTGACTATGCTGATTCGTTAATAGTATGTCTTGAAGAGAAAGAAGAGACAGATAAACGTAACTCAGCAGGTGCTCTTAAGAGTAGAACAACTGCTACAACTATACGTAAAGAATTAAAAGGTGTTGACCCAATATACCAGGATTCATATACAGACTTTATTATGACAACTAATAAAGATGTTCCTATTAAGTTTGATGGTCAAGAGGACCAACGAAGGTTTATGATTATGGAAGCAGACCCAACATTTACACGTAAGACTAGTGAATTAGCTGATGAAGTGTTTACCAAACTATATGGCTTCGATGCAAATATGGTTAAGCATGGTACACCTTTCACAGAAGACAATGACTTAATTGCACAGTTCAAGCATGAGCTGTTCACAAGAGAAGACATTGCTGAAGTACCGTTACGTAACTTCCCAAAGACTGCAGCATACAATCGCTGTTATTCATTACCGCGTACATCAGAGTCAACTGAGATTGAAGCAATCATTAAAAGTATTGCTCCATTTATCAAAGCCTCTTTGGAAGCAGGTAAGATTGTTGATGAAGTTAATAACGAAAAACTTACGAACATAATCCAGTATAAAGAAGCACTGCAATACATGCCTGCTTATAAAGATATTAAAGCGCATGTTGCACTATGTAGACCACTGGTATTTTATGAAATGGGTAGCATGAAACCATTGCCACATGCTAACGTAGAGCGTGGATTGTTAGACGCAGCTTCTTGGTTACGTGATGACTATGGCATAAACTTAATAAGTGATATGCGTCCGTTAATTGGTGGATTTACAGGTGTATCTGGCAGATACAAGCAGGCCCCAACAGCTAGGTTTACACTTGTTACCGATGTAGATAGGCCTGTATATGTGCCACCAGTTCAAGTTATAAAGCAGCCTATGCAATTGAAACAAGAGCGTATTGGCGAACGGTTCAGAGTAAATAATCGTTTTAAGCCTGATGCTAATGGATGCTTTGAGACTGTTAATGAAATGAAACCAGGTACAGTTGACTTGAAAGATAAGACAAAGCATGTGCAGTATATGGACACGTTTTTACTTGAAAGTGACACAGCTACTGGTTTACATAAAGATATAGAAAAGAAGAGAGCTGCCAAGTTAAGAGAAGAACAGGAGTTCTTTGGAGTTCCTATAGAAGCAGAAGAGCTGTACAAAGAACGGTTAGATGTTGCTTTGAAAGAAAGCCAACGGCTATTTAATGATGGTATTGTAGCACGTATTGTATACAGTGGTGCTAAGTCATATCATTTGCTTGTTAGAGTTGCAGATGCACCAACCACTATTGAAGAGTACACGTTCTTACACAGTTGGTTGTGCTGTCATATAAGTGACAAGCTTGAGTTTGACCAGTCAACATCTGACCCAGCTCGTTTGACAAGGTCACCTGTAGAATGTAAACGCAGTTCAAAGAACTATGACCTGCTTATTGAAGGTACACAGAAATTGATAGCAGAAGACTGGTCACATGTATACAGTATCGATTGGAGACCATTGTACCAGCAGTGGTTGAACAAACCAAAAGAAGACTATGAACGCAAGAATGGTAGACCAATGATACCAACTAGACAGATATATAGAGATGCTGTCAAGGATATTGTATCTGGTGCGTTCTGGTGTGATTCAAAGTGGAACGGGCAAAGACAAGAATGTTTCTTCCCCGCTTATCGTATACTGCGACTGATGGGATATTCACATGCAGACTTGTGGCCTAATGTAATGCTAAAAGGCATAGATAGATATAGCAAGCAGGCAGATATTCCATACTGGAAAAGCCGTGAAAGTTGCGCGCTTATTGAAAGCATAGACAATGATGTGGAGGCTTACGATGAAAGTTATTCAGTTTCCTGACTGTAATACCTGTGTACACAGAGCAGGAATTATATGCGTATTATCACATATGAAAACAGAAGATGGTGATATGTACCAAACGACAGCTTTAACTGTAGGAACTAAAGTATGTGACTATAAATATAGAAGACATATACTGGAAGGAGGAAATTATGGAAAGTAGCTTTGATGACCCGATTTGGGAGTATACATTAGTAACCAAACTATCACCATACATACCTGATGTGCGTAAGTTCTGGAACAACATAGCAACTGTACAGGTGACAGGTACTGGTGTATTTCAAATTGACAGTGAGCAGCCTGGTCTTATGTACCGTGTTACCAACACACCAGTTCGTTCACCGATAAAACACATACAAGTGTTTCCTTTTGTACCTGTTGCTTATTTACAGCTGCAGGGTATAAAAGGTGGTGCTAATAAGATGGTAGAACGTGTATGTAAACACCTGGAGATAGAAGAGTTTACATGTATACAAAAAAGTAATCTGCCATCTACATATCACAGTGGACAGCTGATTGCATTCGTTCCAACTGATATATTAAGAGGTACACAGCAGCTTGGTAAGTGGATTTATTTCACAATTGATGAACTGCTTGCTTTACGTCATGCTGATTTACCTAAGTCAGTGCATATGAAACTGACACATGCTATATAGTAAAAATAAATATTATAGTTTTTATACTATAATGTTTACATAAATTATTTGGAGGTAGTATATGAATACTACAGTTGCAACCGCTAATGCAGCGGCACAGGATAAAGACATTGCGGCAGCAATGGATTACATGGGCGAGTACGTAGGTGCAGGTACAGAAAGTATCACAACCAACGAAATGTCAACATCTTACCTTTCATTGGTACAGCCTGGTTCAGCAGGTGATGTAAATGAAGGCGATGCTGGTACATGGCGTAACTCAGCGACAGGTACGAATTTTGGTTCTTCAGTTCGTGTTGTTCCATTGGCTTTCCGTACAATTTGGTCAGAGCGCCAGAATGTTGCACCTTATGCAACAGTAGGCCGTTATGAACCAAACAGCATTGAAGTTGATTTGCGCAATCCGCCGGCTGGTCAGCGCGGTTATCCACGTATGTTTAACCCGAAAACAGGCTATGAGATTCAGGAACTGTACATGTATGCAGTTATCCTGCCTGACTATCCTGAAGAAGGTGTACTGTATTTCAACCCGACTGTTGGTAGCATGCGCGCTTGTAAAGCATGGAATACACAGGTAAAAGCACAGCGTTTGCCGAACGGTGCTCCTGCACCTATCTTTGCATTTTCTTGGAACCTGCAGGCTGAACTTGTTCCGAACCCGCAGAACCCGAAAGAGATGATTGCGAAGTTCACAAAAGTGAGCAAAGATATTCTTACTGGAAAAGACCTGTTCTTGGACTACGTGAAGCCCGAGCTGCAGAACGCACAGAAGTCTATGCTTGCTATCGCAGCTGATGACGAGGTGACTGAATAATGATGCAGCAGCAGAGATACAATAACTCTGCTGCTGCTGTTCCTGCAGCAGAGACTGGTAAAAAGAACGATGAAGGTAAACTACGGTTTGATTTAGTTCTGCCTGAGTTTGAAGAAGATGTAGCAGCTGTTCTTACAGTTGGCGCTGAAACGTATGGCGCCAATAACTGGCAGAAGGTCGAAGACGCAACAGAAAGATATTATGCTGCTCTTCGTCGTCACATTGCCGCTTGGCGTAAAGGCGAGAAGACTGACCCTGACTCAGGTATAAGTCATCTCGCACATGCTGCATGTAATCTTATGTTCTTACATTATCTGGAGAAGCAGAGTGGCACAGACAAGTAAACAGGCAAGACACAGAGAGCTGCGGCATAGAGCTTCTTATCAGAAAGCCCTTAAAGAACACACCGCTACAAAAGAGCAGAAGTATTGGTTAGCTAACCAAGGAGGTCGTCGTGGCTGATTTGAATACCTGGTCAATCACAGGCCGTTTAGCAAGAGACGCTGAACTGAAAACACTTCCGTCAGGTAAGACATTACTTGAATGTTCTGTAGCTGTTAACACAGGTTATGGCGACTACAAAAAGACTACCTGGGTGAAGGTACAGCAGTGGAGTACTAAGAGTGCTGGCATTGCACCTTACCTTACCAAAGGTTCGCAGATTGCCTGCTCAGGTGAACTGACAGTTAACCAATGGGAAGGCAAGCAAGATGGTCAGTTGCATACAGACCTTGTTCTATCTGTTATGAACATACAGCTGCTTTCTACAAAACAGCAAGCAGATGTAGATAACACAGTAACAGAAGGCGACGCTACATTCTAGTAGCACTGTACACTACGTAAGTAGTGTACTTTAAGAGTAGCATGAGTAAAGTACCTTTAGATAAAAACTCCTTCCAAAACTCTAGTGGTTATTCGTGTTACTCTTAAAGGCTCGACAGTGCCATAAACTAGCTTTATTCCATTTGCCAGTAGTTTTGAGGAATATCGTAGTGCAACATGCTGGGTTCTGCGACGGGCGTGCGGCGTAGCAGAGTAAAGGAAAGCTGTATGTCCACCGTGTCCTGTAGGGAATCGGTAAACTCCAAGTTTAGCAGGTTCAACTCCTGCCAGGACACATTGACAAAGAAAGAGATTGAATGGAGAAAATAAAATGTCAATGACTGAATGGGCTGAAAATGAGGTAAAGATTGCCTGCAATAAGGAAAATCCTGACTGGAACGGAGAGGATTTTGATTACGGCTGTAGCTGCTATCAGAGTGCGTTGAAAGCGTACAAGTCACTTATGGAAGACGGTCATAGTGGTGCTTCTTTTGCAATAACAAGAAACATCCTTGAAAGGCTTTTGAATGAAAGACCTCTTACACCGATAGAGGACACTGAAGATGTTTGGAATGAGATTAAGGGTTTTTCGGATAAAAGCGATGAAACCGTGTATCAGTGTAACAGACTTCATTCACTGTTCAAGACTGTGAATAAAAATGGTTCTGTGTCATATAGTGATAATTCCCGCTATGTCGGAATTGATGAGAAAGGCTATGGATATTCAGGCGGTCTTGTTTCCAAAATCGTAAGCGAGATGTTTCCGATTACTATGCCGTACTATCCTGAAAACGGAAGGTACAAGGTATACACGAAATCGTTCGTTGCAAAAGGTTTTGATGGTGACGAAGGAGACTATAATACCGAAGTTGTTTTGTATTGTGTTACTCCTAAAGGAGAGAAAGTTGCAATCAACCGCTATTACGGAGAGAAAAACGGCAATATGGTTGAAATAACTAAAGAAGAATACACAGTGCGAGAAAATGATAAACGGCAATAGTCCTAGGTATTTCTAGGTGAGCCTACCAGACTTCGGAAAGCTATGCAGGGTTCATAACCTTGGGTCTGGTATTTGGGACATTAGCTCAGTGGTTAGAGCAGTGGACTCATAATCCATTGGTCCTTGGTTCAAGTCCAAGATGTCCCAATAGCGGCACGGTAGTATAGCGGTTTAGTACGTCCTCTGACGAGGAAGACATGGGTTCAACTCCGTCTGTGCTGCATACACAGGTATTGTCAGACCATGTGTAATCTCTCGCAAAATGGGAAGGGTGGTGCTACGACCGGCGTAGAATAGCGCAAGCGAGTCGGAAGGTCTTAGACTGTTTCAGCTTTCTGGCGGTGCTC
>Ga0247611_10000785_pt1 | contig 61416 bp, 44 predicted proteins | sample 177DNAGHGhighgp2_FD_192422 | JGI IMG/M metagenome (GOLD analysis project Ga0247611, IMG submission 192422) | Sheep rumen microbial communities from Palmerston North, Manawatu-Wanganui, New Zealand - 1770 DNA GHGhigh gp2 | ecosystem: Host-associated > Mammals > Digestive system > Stomach > Rumen... | reverse complement strand
TACGGTAAGCCACTCAGTGACGCCCGCCACGATACCGAACAGCAAAGCAACTACATGATCCAAATTCCATTCCATAGATCAATTATCTCCTTTTTACAAACCAGACAATCATAACACACTTATCATCCTGTTAAATGCACAAACTACGGCACGAACGGATGATTTTGTGACTGAGCTCGATACACCGGCTCCGATGTAAGTGTTCCTGTTTGCCTTGTTGGTTATCTCGATATAAGTGATAGCCGCGGAGTCAGAACCTGACTTCATGGCATGCTCGGAGTAATTCGAGATGGAGAAATCGATACCCGTATATTTGCTGAAAGCACTGACAAAAGCATCCAAAAGACCGTTGCCCTGCCCTTTTATGGTGAATTCCTCGCCGCCGTATGTTATAAGGGCTTCCACGGTGGATACCTGGTCGCTGTCCTGCTGCTCGGAGAAGTTCTTTAAGCCGTAAGGCTCAAGAACGTTGATGAACTTGTCGTCGAACAGATCGAAAATCTGCTGCGGAGTAAGCTCGTTTTCAGTACCGCCGGCTTCAGTGGCAGCCTTGACGACAGGCAGGAAATCACGCTGGAATCTCTTCGGGAGCTGAACTCCGAAATAAGTCTCCATGACATAAGCGATGCCGCCCCTGCCCGACTGCGAATTGATGCGGATGATGGGCTCGTATTCCCTTCCGACATCCTTGGGATCGATAGGAAGATACGGAACTGCCCAGATGCTCTCTCCTCGCTCTTCCATCTTCTTTCTGCCCTTGTTTATCGCATCCTGATGAGAACCCGAGAACGCAGTAAATACAAGCTTTCCGGCCCACGGGTGCCTGGGCTCGACCTTCATGCCGGTAAGTTCCTCATAGATATCAATGGTCTTGTTCATATCAGAAAAGTCAAGTCCCGGATTGATGCCTAACATCATCATGTTTATCGCAAGCGTAATTATATCGACGTTTCCGGTTCTCTCACCGTTGCCGAAGAGCGTACCCTCCACCCTGTCGGCTCCTGCCATCAGACCGAATTCGGAAGTGGCGACCGCCGTACCTCTGTCGTTGTGCGTATGCAGCGAGACGATGATGGATTCCCTCCACTTTGTATGTCTGGTGAAATACTCTATCTGGTCGGCATAGACATTTGCCGTCTGGTATTCGACTGTCTCGGGAAGATTGATTATCACCTTGTTTTCGGGCGTGGGTTGCCAGACGTCAAGTACCGAATCGCAGATCTGAACCGCGAAATCGAGTTCCGTGTCAGAAAAAGCTTCGGGCGAATACTCGAGCATGAACTTCGTTCCGCTCTTATCTTCCCTGATCCTGTCTATTATCATCTTTGCGCCGTCAACGGCGAGCTTGATGCATTCTTCGCACGAGAAATCGAATACAACGTCTCTGTGGAGCGTGCTGGTAGCATTGTAAAGGTGGATTATGACCGCAGGAGCGCCTTTTACGGCCTCCATTGTCTTATCGATGATGTGGCTCCTTGACTGTGTGAGGACCTGAATGGCAACATCCGAAGGAATGAGGTCATTATCGATCAGGTATCTGCAGAAATTATAGTCTGTCTCAGAAGCAGCGGGAAAACCAATCTCGATCTCCTTAAAACCAACGGAGCAGAGATACTTGAAGAACTCGACCTTTTCTTCGAGCGTCATGGGGACTTCAAGCGCCTGGTTTCCGTCCCTAAGATCGACAGAGCACCAGATGGGCGCCTTGGTTATCCTTTTCCCGGGCCACTTTCGGTCCGGAAGATCCACGGTCGGATGAGCCTTGTATCTTTGATAATTCATGTCAGCCATATTCTTTCCTCCACCCAAGAGCCAACAGTATTATTCAAGTCCGTTTACGAGATCTCTGAACATGTCTCCTCTGTGTTCAAAGTGCCTGAAATGGTCGTATGACGTGCCGATGGAAGACATAATGACTATCTCACCGGGCTTAGCCCACTCCCTGGCCTTTCTGATCGCCTCTTTATAAGCATTTACGACATTGTCGCGTGTTTTGGGGAACTCATAGACATCGCCCTCCTTATCGGGGATGCGGTAAATCTCATATTTGCGTCCTTTTGCTTCCTTTGCGATTATGTCAGTGACGAGATCGGCATTTGAACCGTAGATTATAATCCTGTCACATACATTCAAGATAGCATCACCGAGTTTGGCATAAAGACACTTCTTGTCGGCACCGCCGCAGATAAGAACGCCGTGCTCATTTCTTGATGCCAGCGCGTTCATGGTGTTGAGCGAACGGTTCGGCGAAGTATCTATGGATGAGTTATACCACCTTACCCCGTCAAGCTCTCTGATGAACTCGATCCTGTGCGGAACTCCCTTGAAGTTCTTTGCTACAAAAGCGATATCCTCAGGTTTTACATAATCTATAACAGCACATGTCGCGGCAAGGAAATTCTCGACATTATGGCTGCCGGGAATAAAGATATCGTTTACGCCGCAGATATCGAAGATCTTACCATGTTCCTCATAGACCAGTCTGCCGTCTTCCGTATAAGCTCTGGGATAAAGCGGCGAATCTGATCTCATTACCTTGCCCTTGTTGGCCGAGAAGAGTTTTACTCTTCCTCTTGCGAGATCCTTCATCTCATAAGTAAGATCGCATCCTGCATTGAGGATAACCTTTCCTACCGGGCCCTGGTTCCTGAAAACATTAACCTTTGCCTGGATATATTCGTCGTAGTCCTTATGGAAATCCAGATGGTTAGGCGTGATGTTCGTAACTATCGCGACATCGGCAGGCGTACTCATGCCAAGGAGCTGGAAAGAAGACAACTCGAGAACGACCTTGTCATCAGGTCCTATCTCGGCGATCCTGTCGAGGAGCGGAGTTCCGATATTTCCGCCGATCCAGACCTTATATCCGGCCTGCTTTAAGATCTCGGCAGTAAGAGTGGTCGTAGTGGTCTTTCCGTCAGAACCCGTGATCGCGAAGATCTCCGCGGGACAGAGGTTCATGAAAAGCTCCATCTCAGTCGTAAGAATGGATCCCATCTCCTTTAATGTCTGTAGTTCGGGAGTCTCAAACCTCATCTTAGGGGTCTTGAAAACGATATCGTAATGATCATCCCTCAGATGCGTGAGATAAGAATCGCCCAAAGACCATTTGATGTCAGGCGACACCTGCTTCAGCAGATCGATATTCTTTCTTAAGACAGGATCTTCCTCGGTCATCTTATCACAGGCCGTAACATCACAGCCCAGCGAGACAAGCCACTTTATAAGCGGCGTGTTCGAGATGCCGATGCCGATAACGGCAGCCTTCCTGCCTTTGATATAAGTCTTGAATTCTTCGAGCTTACAGTTGCTCATAGTTCCTCCTTTAATCGGATATGTACGAGGCGTAAAGCCTGCTGTAGAATCCGCCGTTTGCGATAAGCTCATCGTGTGATCCGATCTCCGAGACCTTGCCGCCGTCTATTACGACGATCTTGTCACAGTTCGTGATCTGCGAGAGCCTGTGCGCGATTATTATGCTCGTTCTTCCGTTCAGAAGCTCCCTTATGGCCTTCTGAATGCGGTCTTCAGTAACAACGTCTACTGATGACGTGGCCTCATCGAGGATCATTATCGAAGGATTGGAAGCCATGGCTCTTGCTATAGTAAGGAGCTGCTTCTGACCTTCCGAGATATCATCCCTCGAATTGTCCAATATCTCATTATACCGCTTTGGCAGTTTTCTTATAAAAGAATCGCATCCTGCTTTCTTCGCGGCCGCGAAAACCTGATCCTCGGTAATGTGAGAACCCGAGAATCTGATGTTTTCCATTACCGTGTCATCCGAAAGCCAGGTATCCTGTGTAACGAACCCGATATAGTGACGGAGCTCCGACCTCGGGATATCTTTTATTGACCTGCCGTTGATGAGGATATCTCCCGAATCAGGCTCATAGTAACGCATCAGAAGATTGATTAGCGTCGTCTTGCCGCAGCCCGTGGGACCCGCTATCGCAAAGGATTCACCCTTGCCGACCTTAAACGAGATATCCTGAAGCACGGGTCTTCCCTCAACATACGAGAAACTGACATTCTTAAACTCGATATCAAACTTCGTGTTCTTATCGGGCAGTGCTTCCGTGATTTTTTCTTCAGGTATCTCGGGACTGTCCAAATGCGCGAAGATCCTGGCAAGACATGCAAAACTGTCGGAAAGCTCCGTATATACCGCGGAAAGGTCGTTGAAAGGCTTCATGAACTGGTTGGCGTATGCCAGTAGCGTCGTAAGCGAGCCAAGCGTTATCGCACCGCCAATGCCCGCCATGCATCCCGTAAATACGACTCCGGCGTAGATAAGGGCGTTTACGAATCTCGAGGAAGGATTGCTGATGGATGAGAGGAATGTGGCTTTGGTAGAAGTCTTCTTGTATTCCTCGTTTATCCCATCAAAACCGGAGATCCTTTCCGAAGTAACGTCATAGAGTTTGCACTCCCTGAAGTTATTTACGGATTCGGCGACGTAGGAAGTCTGTCTGCTTCTTATCTGCGCCTGTTTTGCAAAGGACTTGTATGCGCCTTTGGCGATCAGGGTGGAAACGGCGATCGAAACGGGCGTGAATATAACGACGATGAGGGATATCTTCCAGTTGATGTAGAACATTACAGCAAGGGTAATTATTATCGTCGCGATGCCAGAAGCGAACTGGTTCAGGAATAACAGCATGCCGTCAGATACGGTCTCAACGTCACTGATGATGAGACTCTGAAGAGCTCCGACGGAAGACCTGTCGATATAAGCCATGGTTACTTTATGCATCTTGGCATAAGCTGCATTCCTGAGATTTAATCCGATCGTATACGCGATGCGGTTATTTATCTTGATCATGACGAACTGCAGTACGGCTGCAACGGCAAGCAGAACGATAATATTGACGATCAGCTCTACGAGCTTATCCATATCGCCCAATGAGTCGACGGCTCTTCCTGCGAAATACGGTATCGCGACACCTGCGCATCCGAAAAGGATGCCGATAACAATGGAGAGTACGGCAAGAGGACCCGAACCCTTGAGATAAGACAGAAGGCGCCTGATATTCTTAGTGTTCATGAGGCACCTCCCTTCATCTGAAGCGAGTTCATGTATCTGTAGTTTTCGGATATCCTGAGGAGTTCCTCATGCGGGGCTATCGCCTCTATCCTGCCGTCATCCATCAGGATTATCCTGTCGCAGTTCATGCATGTCCTTACCTTCTGCGAGATAAGGATAACCGTAGGCTTTGTCTCTATGGAGCCGATGTTGTTTAGGAGCCTTTTCTCGGTTCCCCAGTCCAGAGCAGAAGTCGAGTCGTCGAGAATTATAAGGCCCGGTCTTCCCGCAAGCGCCCTTGCTATGCCGATCCTCTGTCTCTGTCCGCCCGAGAGGCCCGCGCCGCCGTCGGAGATCTCATAATCAAGCCCTTCCTTCTTTGAAGATACAACGTCGTCGCTGCAGGATAATCTGCATGCGTCACTGATATCTTCATCAGACAGCTCCTTGCGTCCCAATGTGATGTTTTCCTTGAGAGAACCCTTAAAGAGCCTTGTTTTCTGGAGACTCATGCCAACTGAAGAAGCCAGACTCGAAGCTGCTATGTCGTTTATGTTTATTCCGTCCAGGAGCACCTCGCCTTCCTGAGGCTGATAAATGCCGGCGATAAGAGCCGCGGCGGTTGATTTGCCGCAGCCTGTGCTTCCGATTATGCCGATGGTCTCGCCAGGCTTAATGTCAACGGAGAAATCCTTTACCGATTCCTCGTTGTTTCCCGGATAAGTGAATGAAGCATTTTTCACGGAAACGGAAACAGAATTGCCGCTTAATGCTCCAGAGCCCTGAGTTGCTGTACTCTTTATGCCGTAGAGCCCCTCTGCCCTCTTAAGGCATGCATAAGCTCTTGATACGGAAACTATAAGATTTGCAAGCTTAACGAGCTCCACAAGGATCTGTGACATGTAATTATAGAGAGCGACAACCTGTCCGTCAGAAAGATCTCCGATGTTGAAATGGACGGCGCCTCTGTATATCAAAAGACATATTGCGAGATTAACCACGGCGTAGGTCAGCGGATTGAGCCAAGCCGCAAAATCGGCAGCCTTTATCTGAGAAGAGTTCAGAGCTTTGCTCTTTGACTCGAATTTCTCATAGTCACCGGAAGTCTTGTTAAAACCTCTAATGACTCTCTGACCTGCAATACCGTTTGATGTCTTCTTAACGAGAGCGTCAAGGCCTTCCCTGGACTCCTTATGCCTTGAGATCGAGGACTTCATGTTAAGACCTATCACGGTGGCAAGAAGCGCCGTACAGCAAACAAAGATCAAAGCCATCGAAGGCTTGACGACTGCTGCCATTATGCATGCGCCGATAACGATAAAAGGCGATCTCAAAAGAAGTCTCAAGAAAAGATTGATGCCGGTCTGTATCTGATTGACGTCAGAAGTCAGGAGAGTGACCATGCCTGAATTGCCGACCTTTTCATAGTCGCTCACGGAAAGCGTCTGGAGTTTGTCGTGCAGACTCTTTCTGATGCCCGAGGATATGCCCGTAGCAGCATAAGCCGCGAAATACTGCGCAGTTATTGCGCTGGCAAAGCCCACTACCGCAAAGAGGACAAGGATGAGCACCCTTGACCTGACATATGCCATGTCGCCCTGCTTGATGCCCAGGTCAATGACTTTTGCAACTATGAGAGGAACAGTCAGTTCAAAGCACGCCTCGAGAAGCTTAAACACGGGGCTTAAGATCGAGGCAGTCTTATATTTGCCGATATGCTTTATCAGGAACTTCATGATCTCTTATGCCAGATCCTTCATCAACTTATTACATTCGCGGATGACCTCATCGAGATCGAGTGTGCTGTACTTACCGTCCTCATAGAGGATCTTTCCGTCGATCATGGTCATCTTAACAACGGAGTTATCGGCGCTGTAAACGATATTTCTGGCAATGTTGTTCTCAGGCTGCATGGAAGGCCTGTTCATGTCGATCAGTATGATGTCCGCCTTCTTTCCTTCAGCAAGGACATCCGAATCTTTAAGGCCCATGCAAAGAGCTCCGCCTGTTGTTCCTGCCTTAAGGATGGTAAACGGATCGACCGCAGCTGCATTTCCAGTCTCAACGTTGGAAAGGACGGTGTCAAGGTACATCTCACGGAACATCGAGAGGCTGTTGTTTGAGCCTGCGCCGTCGGTACCTATCGCGATCTTCATGTCGTTGGCAATAAACTTGTAAACAGGTGTGATGCCGCTTGCGAGCTTAAGATTTGAGCAGGCATTAAATACAGACCAGAGACCTCTCTTCTTAAAGATATCGCGGTCCTCATCGGTAAACCATACGCAGTGGAAACCGCCGCCGCCGAAATCATAGATGCCGAGTCTGTCAAAAAGGACTGCAGGCGTGCAGCCGTATCTTTCGATGCATCCGTCTACTTCAGCTTTAGTCTCTGAGATGTGTGCAAATACCGGAGCCTCATATTTATGGGCAAGTTCGGATATCTTCTTCAGATTGTCCTCACAGGTCGTGTATTCCGCGTGGAAACCGTAGATAAAGGACACCAGCGGATCGTATGAATTAAGCCTGTCATAGAAATCTTCAAGTTCTTCCATCCCGCCGAAATCATTGGCCGCACCGCAGAATACATGTCTGAATCCGGTCTCGACAGCAGCTTTCGCATTCGCGTCCTTCTCGAAATACATATCAAAACATGCTGTTATTCCGCCTGAAAGGTATTCAGCGTAAGCAAGCTTAGACAGCCAGTAAACGCTCTCGGCAGTAAGCTTTGCTTCTCTCGGGAATATTGCCTTAAAGAGCCAGTCGTTGAGGCAGTATTCATCTGCCAGGGATCTGGAGAACGTCATTGCCGAATGGGTATGCGCATTCTTGAGACCCGGCATCAGGAGACCGCCTTTGCAGTCTATCTCACGGTCAAAGACCTTATCGCCCTTATCAGCGGAAGGTCCGATATAGCTTATCCTGTCATTTTCGGTCCAAAGCTCCCCTTCGGTCACTTTGTTATCTTCCATGGTCAGGATCCTGCTATTATAAAAACGAACAGACATGTAATTACCTCCAAAATATTAAAGCAACGGCGCGATAAGTCTTAAGATGGACTTGAAGAACCGTACAAAGATATTGGGTCTCTTACTGTATTTCTCAGTAACATCCCTGCATTCCGCGATCGTATCTGTAAAGTCCTGCTTGATATCGTGAATGCAGTCTGCCCTGTACATATATACCGCATTCTCGAAATGATGGTAAAGGCTCCTGAAATCCAGGTTGATCGTTCCGACCACGGCGCATTTATCATCGCAGAGACATGTTTTCGAATGATTGAATCCCGGTGTGTATTCGTAGATCCTGACACCGCTCGTGACGAGCATGTTGTAGTAGGATCTTGTGACATTATATGTAAGTTTCTTGTCAGGAATGCCGGGAGTCATTATCCTGACGTCGACGCCTCTCTTTGCTGCGATCTGAAGAGCTCTTGCAAGCTCATCGGAAAGCACGAGATACGGAGACATGAACCAGCAGAATTCCTGGGCATTATTGATCATGTTGAGATATACGTTCTCACCGATCGGCTCAAGGTCCAGCGGACTGTCGCAGTAAGGCACGCAGTAACCGGAAGAACCTGCAACGGGTTCTATCACCATCGGCTCGAAAGTCATCAGGTCATCGTCCTTACGCTTGATGTCGGCAAAGTTCCACATCTCGACGAACATCGCGGTAAGGCTCTGAACGGCGGGACCTTCAAGTCTGATGCCGTTGTCCTTCCACTGTCCGTACGGATTGACCAAATTAAAGTATTCGTCGGCGATATTATATCCGCCCGTATATCCCACTTTGCCGTCGATAACGGTTATCTTCCTGTGGTCCCTGTTATTCATGAACAGAGACAGGAACGGATAAGCAGGATTGAACGCATTGCAGTTGATGCCTTCTGACTCTAAGAGCTTTACAAAATTCCTGTTGATGAAAAGGAACGAACCGACGTCATCGTAAAGGACTCTGCAGTCTACACCTGCCGCGGCTCTCTCCTTCAATGCCTCGTGAAGAGGCTCAAATGCTTCCTTATTCTCTATCGCGTGATATTCAAGATAGACGAATTTCTTTGCCTTCTTTATGTCCTCTATCTGAGCCTTATAACTGTCATAAGCGACGGGAAAGTACTTAATATCCGTACCCTCATAGATCGGGAAGTTAAAGTTTCTCAGATATCTGGCATTGGAAGCTCTGGCGGGATCTTCCTGCTTGAATTCGGCGAAGATATCATCGTTATGATTCAGATGGCTGAATACCATCAGATCCACCTTATCCAGACGCTTCTTTATCTTGTGCTTGGAACTGCTGTAGTTGTTGAGAACATAGAAAAGAAGTCCCGGGATCGGCAGGACCAGTATAACGATGACCCAGATGAGCTTGAACACTCCGTTATGGTCTCTTGAATTGATACCAAGCGCGATGATTATCGCAATGGCTCTCATCAAAATGTCCAGCGACGGGAACTTGTTACCCAAAAGAACGACGAGAACGATAAAGGCCGCGATCTGGACCAGCACGAAAAGACCGAAGATGGCGATCCTTCCGACGCTGTTCCTTATCGCTGTCTTATGTTCTACCGTTCTCTTAGCCATTATCCGATATTCTCGATAAACGCCTTATATCCGAGGAAGAGATAATAAAGATCGATCTTTGAGATCACTTCAACGGGAGCATGCATTGACCATACGGGTACGCCCATGTCGACAACATCCATACCGAGCTCAGCCATGACTGCAGCGATCGTTCCGCCGCCGCCCGCATCGATGCGTCCGAGTTCGCCTGTCTGCCACGGGATGGAATTCTTCTCAAAGATATCAGTGATCTCAGCGATGAAGTCACCTGTAGCTTCAGAGCATCCGGACTTTCCTCTCGCGCCGGTATATTTCTCGATCTTAAGACCGTGAGACATGAATGCGGTGTTATTCTTCTCGAATACGTTAGAATACTTCGGATCGTAAGCAGTCGTAACATCCGTGGAGAGCATCTTCGTAGCCGCAAGAGCCTTGCGGAACTTCAAAGTGTTGAATTTGTCTATACCGCCCTCAGCCTTGGCGAAGACTTCCATGAGGAAGTTCTCATAAAGGTTGGAAGTAGCTCCTGAATTGGAATAAGAACCGATCTCTTCCTTATCCGTAAGAAGGCAAACACAGGTCTTCTTCGGCTTTTCCTGAGCCAGCAGAGCTCTCAGTGCAGGATATGCGCAGACCTTGTCGTCATGTCCGTAAGCTGCGATGTACGCACGGTCAAAGCCGACATCCCTTGCCTTTGTTGCGGGAACGATCTCGATCTCTGCGGAAACGAAGTCCTTTTCCTTGATACCGTACTGTTCGAAGAGGATCTTGAGGACGCCTGCCTTGAAGATATCCTTTACCTTCTTATCCTCAGTGCAGGGAATGCCGCCGATAATGACATTCAGGTCTTCGGCAGGGATAAATTCGGAAGCCTTCTTAGCCATCTGGTCAGAACCAAGGTGCGGGAGAAGGTCTGTGATATAGAAGACTGGATCGGTATCCTTCTCTCCTACAACGATCTGATGAGCTTTACCGTCATTGGTAAATACGACGCCGTGTACGCTCAGAGGGATCGTAGTCCACTGATATTTCTTGATGCCGCCGTAATAATGCGTCTTGAAATATACGGTGTCGTTATCCTCATAGATGGGATTGGGCTTAAGGTCGAGTCTGGGTGAATCAATATGGGCTCCTAAGATGTTAAAACCCTCGGCAGGGCTCTTTTTGCCGATAACGGCTGCAGCAAAGCCCTTTCCCTTGATGCTCTGATATACCTTGTCACCGGGCTTTAAGACATCTAACGTGGCGATATCCACAAAACCGAGTTCCTCAGCTGCCTGTATGGCATTGGCCGCAAACTCGCGCTCAGTCTTTGAATTGTCGAGGAAAGCCTTATATTCTTCGGCAAATTCGAAAGTCGCAGTCATATCGTCTTCCGACGCTGTCTCGTAAAGGTTGGGAAACTCAGCGAAAAGCTCGCCGGTCTTGATCTTTTTGGTTTCTTTTTTCTTTGGCATAATACCACCTCTTTTCTAATCAACTTATGATACCATAAGTTTAAATAAAATCTTTTAAATATGAGGACATTTATGGTAACCGACGGCCACAATCATACAAAACACTTCTCTGTTGATGCGGGACAGACCATTGATCAGCTTATAAACGAGGCACGTTCCAAAGGATTTACGAGGATAGGCATTACAGAACACTATGAAGTCGACTTTCCAGAAGACGGTCTCGACTGGACATTCGATCTGTATGAATACGACAGGGTATTCAAAGACTGGCAGGCCAAAGCAGGTACGGAATTAGAACTGTTAAAGGGCATCGAATTCGGCTATCAGACACATGTCGCCAAAGAGATAGACAGGATTGCAGGTCTGATTCCTTTGGATGTGGTGCTCTTGAGCGTTCACCTTTTCAGAGGCAAAGACTTCTATGACGACCGCGAGTGCTACAAGATACCCGCAAAGGATCTGCACGCAGAATACATCGCCATGATGGCCGAGATGTGTGAGAATTGCGAAAACTACGACGTCGCCGCACATTACGACTACATCAACAGATATACGGATAATCTCTCGGATTTCGTTACATACGACGAATGTCCCAAGGAATTTGACAGATTTTTCGAAGCGATCATCTCAAGAAACAAGGCATTGGAGATAAACACCAAGTCCATACAAAAACACAAAGAGAGAGGCTTTACCAGACAGCTTCCCGATGCCGCGATCCTGAACAGATACAGGGATATGGGCGGAAAGATGATATGCCTGGGCTCAGATTCGCATCATGAGGGCACGTTTGCAGTCTGTTTTGATGAGGCCGTCGTATACTTAAAGTCGCTTGGCTTTAAAGAGTCAGTCTATTTCAAGGACAGGAAGCCCTATTTCGAGGCGCTGTAACTTTTAGCCAGTTCAAAGCTTCAAAGAAACAAGAACCGCTCCGATTATGATCAATACCACACCAATGATCTTACGGATCGTGATCTTTTCCTTCAAAAATGCACGGGACAGGAACATAGTCCACATGTAGGTCAAAGAAGTGAGCGGCAATACAACGGAATAATCCAGGTATCTTAATACCCAGATATTCAGCAGCGCTGACAATACATAAAGGCCGCCGCCCAAATACAGGTTCACATTACGGAGCATTCCCAGAATGCCCTGTGTTCCGGATGCTTTTTTTAGGAACAGGGATGCTACGCTTCCCATAAATGTCATGACCAAAAGAACTGCGTATACAATCATTCTTCATCGCCCCCGGCAATAAAAATGACTCCGGCTATTATGATCAGCACACCGATACATTTCAGGAGCGTTATCTGTTCTTTCAGGACAAGTGCGGCAAGAACGATGCTTACAACATAATTCATGCTGAGCAGAGGCTGAAGGACAGAAAGTTTGCCGAACTTATATGCAACAAGCATTACTAGAGCGCCGATGCCGTAAAACACAAAGCCCAAGAGCATCATAAGAAGACCGTATTCGGCGGATAATTTCCACTGGAGCTGGCCTATGCAGACACATACTGATGACACAAGCATCAGCAGGATTCCCTTTTTGTTCGCCTGTATGGACTTTACGAGATTCATGCTTTTCCCTTTTCCGGCTTATAAGCTCCGAAAGCATTTTTCAGGAGTATCTTCATCAGTTCACTGTTGCCTTTGAAAAAGCTGATCTTGGTTGGCGTCTTTCCGGTCTTAGGATATGCCCTTGTAACCGGGACCTCACAGGCCTTCATGCCAAGCTGCGTGGCGCGTACAGACAGATATGCCAGAAGTTCATATGTCATGAAGATATCCCTTAACGGAAGCACTCTCTCATCTTCAAGATATCTTCTCGAATACGCCCTGTAAGCATTAGTCGTATCGGTAAACCTCTGATGTGCCGTAAGCGATATTATCGGCGCATGTATGAGCTTTACTGAAACTAGCCTTATAAAAGGCGTATTTACGGCATGTCCGCCTTTAACGAACCTTGAACCCTGGATCAGGTCATATCCTTCTTCGAGTTTTTCGATAAACTTCGGCACATCCTCAATACTGTCCTTATCGTTTCCGTCGATAGTGATTATGCCCTTGTAACCTCTCTTCAGGGCCCACCAGATGCCCATCCTGAGCTGGGCACCCTGTTTGCCGGTATCCTGCTTTACGAGAAGCGTATTGACATCCAACGGACGGAGTTTGTCTTCAGCCGTACTGCCGTCTTTGGAGCCGCCGTCACAGATAACGATATCAACAAATGACGATATATCATTGTCCTTTGCTCTCTTTAGCTCATTATGTATCCTGGCCCCTTCGTTGATTATCGGAATGAGCAATACATAATCCTTTGTCTTTTCTGAATATTCAGTACATTCAAACTTTGGAACACCCGGTTGTTTTTCGTAAATCATATATCCGTTCACTTATAAAAATCTTCGCTTAAAATATCTGGCTGATATAATCGATCATACTGCCTACAAGGGAAATATCATCCTGCTTACCAGTCTCAATGGAAACAAACCCAAGGTAGTCATTGGAAACAAGAAGCGAAGCAAGATCATTATGCAGTTTTCTTTCCTCAACAGGCTTCAGCATGGGCTCGCTTATATGCACATGATTGATGAGGTCTTCCCGTCCTGAAAGGACCGACACATCTTCTTCGTTTGCGATCATTGTACCGACATCAAGATTCAGCTTGAAGCCTTCAGAACCGACCTCACAGATGAGATCCAGTGCCGACTTCGTATCATTGATGAAATTCGTATTATAGATAGGCGGATTTGCTTCCATACCGATAACAGTATTATGCAAAAGAGCATACTCACCTATCTCTTTGAAGAAAGATATGGCAGTGCTTAAGTCAGCATTTTCAGGCATATTCCTGTTCCTCGGACACCCGAAAACAAGATTACGGCACCCTATGGTCTCAGCAAAATCTATCGCCTTTTTTGTATACCGGACCAGTTCTTTCCTCTCGTCATCTGTTCCGAAAAGCTTTTCACTTTTTCCATACCAGATAGACTGCATCGAAGGAATAACAAATCCGTATTCCTGCTTCAGATCCACAGCCCATTTTGAAGCTTCATCAAGCCTGTCATAAGGAGATTCGGGGAAAATCCTTGTAGGAGCTATCTCAAGCCCGGCAAAACCATGCTCTTTCATGATCGAATATACTAAACGGTCATTTTCAGCAGACCACGCGATATTGGAAATACTAAGATTCATATCAGTCACCATCAATTACACACATAGAAACGTCTTTAAGTTCACTGTCAGTATCGATCCAGACAGCATTAACATCTTTAAGGCCCCAGTAATAATCTGTGCTGCATCTTATCAGATAATTATGGCTGCCTTCATCAAAATATATCGTATAGCAATACTTCTCGATATATTCATTACCGTCCCAGAGCCCGAAATAGATATCGGCTTTCACCTTCTCATCATCGTCTTTTTCGAACCCCTGCCCGTCTGTTCCGTCGTATAGAGCAGATATCTTCAGATAGTTTCCGTTCTTCGTATCAGGGATCTGGTTCTTGTCAAAGGTATAATATCCATCCTCATAAGCAAGGCTGAAGATCTCAGGATTATCAACCGCCTTCTGCTTGTCATATTCAGCCCAGATCCTTGCAAGATCACCTATCGAAGAATAATGGAAAGAACTGAGATAATCATATTTGACGTTGCCAAATGAATCAGTTGTTTTAAAGGGACCGTCATAACCATAATCAATAAATTCGATGGGATTGCCTACGTTCAAAGAACGGATGACGACAGTGCTCTCCCAAGGCGTATCCAGTCTGAGTCTTGTATATTGGGTTACAGGTATCTTGAATAAAGCCGTGCCCTCGCCGGAGATATTGACGTTCTCGACTTTTTTACCCGAGAAGTCCTCGTCCTTGTCAGTCGTATAATACATCTGCATCACATCGGAAACATCTGTCTCATATTCAACTGATATAAAGGCATATCTTCCGTTATATTCCGACAGATCGATCAGGTTTTGAAGGTCGATCATCATCGGATCATTTGCCGTGTATCTCATGACCACATAACCTTCGTCATTTTCTTCAAGCACAGCATTTCTCAGATTGAGCGATTCAGTGGTAAGAAGCTCGTGAGAAAGATCCTTGCTGCGGATAAGATCAGAGATCTCAGCCTTGTATACTTCATACTTTTCGGGCAGGCACCAGACAGCATAATCATTGCCGTATTTACAAAGCGGCACGTAATTAGCGTAAATGTATTCATAGACCTTATAGTATCTGTAAGCATTTGTGATGCCGTCCAGAGTGGTAGTTAACTGCTTGTTCTCAGCATCCACCGGCATGATGACTACTGGGACGCCCTCCATCTCTTTGATGAATTCAGTTTGAGAGAATTCGCCTGACAAGAGCATCGGCGACTGGGCAACATAAACGGGATTTCTATACCCCAGTACGGAATAAAGCAGAGATTTGTTTATAAAATCAACATATGTCTCACCGTCATCAAGAAGACTGTCCAGCACGATCTTGAATTCAGCTGAATAGTCCTGCAGTTCATCCGAAAAAATTACACGCTGAACCCTCTTTTTTGAGTATTTGATAAGCTCCCACTCAGTCTCAAACTCCCTGCCGTCATCTGATATGAATTTCTTATCCGAGGAAGAAGGATACCAGCTCTCGATTATCGGTCCTGAAGCACCAAAAGCATTATCTGCTATTGGTGTAACAGCATAATTTGCAGGAGAGAAAAGCAGCGGAACCGCTATGGAAAAAGACATGAAAGCCGGAACAAACCATTTCATGCTGTCCTTATAGAATGCAATGAACAGAGCAAGGAAAAGGAATGCGCACCAGAAGACATGGTCGGTAGCTTCAGATCTGAGTGAATGCCTGACGATACCGCGGGAGAAATTCTGAAAATATGAGACTCCGAGTATTAACAAAAGGACCCACCTCTCATTTCCTATCTTTTCCCTGAACTGCTTTGAGAAAACCGTATAGAGCAATGCCAGGACCATTACGAACGGAACGATCAGATAGCCGATTGCAAAACTGAAGTTCTCTGTCTTGCCCATACCTACAAAGGCCCAGTTCTGGTTAGACATGGAGACTGCGACAAATTCCAAAAGGCGTTTAACGGGATTGATACCCTTGGCAATACAGATTCCAAACCAGGCAGCACCGCCTACCACGCACCAGCCAAGTAAGGATACGCCAAGTTCCTTAACTGCCTTCTTATTCTTTTCCGCTATAACATAGATAACCAAGGCGACCATAACGGCCAGACCAAAGGCAAATCCAATGTCGAGCCTGTACAGAGCGCTCCATATAAATGCTCCCCATACAGCAACTGCCCTTGGGAAAGAATTCTTCTTTACATATGCCATTGCGGACAGACAGACAAGTATTCCTAGTCCGTAGAACGAGAAAACATCCATATAAGGAATGAAGATGGAAATGAAGAGAGCCATGGTCTTGTTCCAAAGCTTGGATATAAGCAAATAGAATAGCACTGCAAGCAGAACCAGCAGCAGATTCTTATAAGGAGAAACAATTCCACGGTAGTCGTTATTCAATACCGCATAAAGGAGACCTTCCCAGACCGCAGTCATCATATGGGCGCCGTAATTTTCGACCAGCGGTATCTCACCATAATTCAGGAACCCGCTCATAAGGATGCTCGAATTCGCACCTTCATAGATATGCGGATAATAATTTGCGGAGAGCGGGATCTGAATGCTTAGAGCTGTCGTTCCTGCAACAATGAGCGGGAAAGAGAAATCTTTCCATTTACTGACGTCGAACTTCCTTTTCGCCAGAACAAAGATAACTACGCAAGCTAATACTATTCCGGTCAAAACGAGGATCTTATAGTATTTTGCAGGATGAGCAACAAAAACATTACGCTGATTTAAGATGTTTACCGCTTCGATATAAAGGGATGTCGCCAGCGGGATCGCGGAAAAGACGATGGCAAAGAGCGCAATGGGACTTGCGGCAGGACCGGTCTTGAGTTTATTCGAGAATAACCTTCCGGCAGCGAAAACGATTACGGAAAGGATAATGCACAAAGCAAATACAAGTCTTCCTGTTCCAAATCTCTTTCCAACAAATATGCTTGCAGTAAAAGCAATTCCAAATGAGATGACAGACAGCATCTCAAAAGTCTCAACAGGAACAAATCTGTCAAAAGACAAAACAAGATAGCAAACAGATACAACGGCAACCAGCAAGACCATGCTCTGCGAAAAAGAAAATGCTTGAACCACATCAGCTGAATCCGTAAAGAAAGATATGCAGTTCAGGAGCAAGGAACAATTGGCAAAGACCATGTATCCGTCTAGAAACTTTACGAGGTTTTTCCGGTTTTCATTAGCTTCTTCGCTGAGAAAATGATTTGCAAGCATGTAGAACAAGACAAAGACCACAGCAAAAGATATAAACCAGATATTGAAATTATTGACTCTTTTGGCGACATCTATATTCTCGTTAAATGCAGCGCCCATTACCCTCTTAAAGGAGGAAACTTCAGTATTATCAGTATCTATCGGGTTGTATGACAAGAGCAGGGAAACAGAAAAATAAAGTGCATAAAAAAAGCCTTTCTTCTTCCCTGCTTTGAATTCCTTAAACAAATCTTCGAATCTTAAAACGGCAAAGCAAAGAGCTATCCCGGCCAGGACCGTAAAGAACGCATTTCTGGCAAAAACAAATAACCATTCGGAATTAATGCTCACATATGAATTAAAGACTTCAGAGAACCTCAATCCAAAAAGAATGGCAATGACCGCAAGGCAAATAGCAGCCTTTATAACGGTAATCAGTTTCCTGTTGCCAAATATTCCCGTCAATTTGTCTGACACTTTAAAACAAACTCCTTAATCTCATCTAATACTTGAGTCCGGTCGCAGATATACCCGTCCTTACCGCCAAAAAGCTCAGCATAAACGGTCTTATAATCATAAAGAGCAGGTGCGGAATTAAGTTCATTGATAAACTCCTCACCCGTGATCCATTTATATACTTCGCCTGCAGATACAGGAGCCGTTGCAGGATGCCATAAAGTAATTCCCGCATCCAAAGCTTTGGATATATCGTCCCACAATCTGCCGAGGTTATAAAACTGGTAAATACTCCTGCTGTCAGTAAAGTTAAGAGCGGAAAAACCTAACTTAAGGAATCTTTCCTTGAGTTCTTTCCTGTCAAAACCGTCAGCATTCAATTTGTAAAAACCATTATCCTGAAGAGAATAGCAATCTCTTAATGTCTCATCCTTAAGTGAAAGCTCATCGAACTTTGAAACTTTCAGCATCGAAGGGATAACGTTAATAAAATCAAATATGAAATTCTTCTTTATGTTTTTACCGAAAAGGCCCGGCAGTCTTATGATCAGTGCATCAGGATATCTTTCCCTTACCCACTGCTCAAGAAGATAGCGGTTATATCCATAAGGGTGAAGGTTTTCTGTATCTATCACCGAGTTTTCATCAACGTCGACAGGCTTTTTAAACACATCAACAGTTGAGATAAGGACCAGTTTATTGGGGTCTATCTTACTGATGTTATCTTCAGCCTGATAGATGAGCCCGAGATCTTTTTCGGGCGCATTGTTTGCAAGAAACTTTTCAGCACGGAGTCCGGCATATACAAGAAGATCCGGCCTGGTGCCAAATGCATCGTTTATGTTCCTAGAATTATATGCAGCATCAAAAGCACCTGAAGCATATAGATTGCTTCCGACAAAACCGGTATATCCAACGACAGCGTTCACTTACCCGACCTCCTATTTTGTGAGTTTCTCAATGCTTTCAAAGTTATAGTGTTTACGCTTGAAGACCAGATCCACGATAATACTCAAATATTTGACAATGATGGTAAGGATCCCGAACAAGCCTAAAAATGCAACTGAGAGGAACAGCACGGTCGTTGTCCAGCCTTCGATCGGATGACCGATAAAATAGATTATGAGCGTGTATATGATCATAAAGACCGAGACAAGCATCATCAGCGAAGTCATACCGAATGAAAAACGGTATCCGAATTCCGTAAACAGTATCAAGGTATCGGTCGCAAGTCTGACCCTGTACTTTTTCTCCCTGGGATCGATATCAGGCTTATCATTACTGCAAACATCGTATTTGAGATTGTCCGTCTTAAGTCCGCTTCCTGCATAGATTGCTTTTCTGTATGGAACGGTCTTATTCATCGAACTGATACGGTTGATGACCCTGCGGCTTAATATCCTGAAGCTCTCCGTTGTCATCTTGTAAGTAAGCGGTGTAAACCTGTCAAATGTGGAATAGAACACCCTCGAAGTAAACTTGACCTTTTTGTTAGGAGAAGCGCTTACGATATCGTAGCCTTTAAGAGCGTGAAAATACACATTCATTATCACTGCAGGATCAAAATCAAGGACCGTATTATCGAACTCGAAAACAAAATCGCCTATCGCAAGATCCATGCCTGCATCCATTGCGAGTTCCAGGCCGTGAAAATAACTCATGTTGATAACCGAAATGCTCGTATTGCCGGCTTTTGAAGATGCCTTTTTGATCATTTCAATGCTGCGGTCATCTGAACAATCATTGACACAGATGATCTCAGAGTGTTCAAAGTTATTCTCCATTGTGCTTATTACGGCATCAAGAAAACTCCCGATCCTTTTCTCGGCATTATGCACATAGATAACGGCGGAGACAAAAGTCTTTTCTTTATTCAGCATCGTCTAAAACCTCGTCCAAATCATAAACAGTATTAATCTTACCTGACAGGACTCCTACAAAAGTAGGATTCTTGGAATACATCCTGATCACGGTCGGCCGGGAATCGTCTATCTCGGAACTCATGAGTATCGGTTTCATGGAGAATAATGAACTGCAGTATTCGAATTCATATTCGTCTAACATATATTTTCTGGCAAGACTGGACATATAAGGGAAAGCTGTTTCCGGTTTTGAAGGACAATCATTGCAGTTTCCGAGTCTGGCCTTTGTACAGAATCCGTTGCTCGTTTCCTGGCAGGAAAACGTCGGAACAGGATCAAAACTTGTTGTATGAGGTGTAAATGTCACTGACGTCAGAGAATGATAACCTGTCTTGCCAAACGGCATGATCGAAAAGAACGGGCCATCCATGACCGTAAAACCGATATTCTTCAGTTTATCGTTAACATTACAGAGAATGATCTCACAAAGCTCATACTTGATATCAAACTTTTCAAATCCGGCCAGTTCAAGGATCTGATTAGTGCCGGCATAAGTCGAATTTAGCACAAAACCGGCTTCATAATCTGTTCCTGCTTCAGTTGTAACAACAAAAGAACTGTCCGTCTTATTGATCGCGGTGATCTTTGCGCCATAGACTATTGAAACCGCACTGCCGAACTTTTCAAGCTCGTTAAGGAAATAATCCTTAAGGATCATCGCATCATAAGTATATTCTCTTGTCCTGAAAGCCCCGTCGCACATGCCTTTCTTGAAATAATTCTCAGTACTCAACTCCTCGCATAAGATGCCTGCAGCCTTGCAGAAAGCTTTAAACTGCTTACCGTCAGACCAGGAATACTGACTTGACGTGGCATATATCTGTTCAAATTCCTTGTTTATGCAAAAAGAGTAGTCTTTATTGAATCTCTCGAAATAGCCGGCAGATTTCAATGCAGTCGATATGGAGCGCGGATAGTGATACCCTTGATGAACCCTGGCCTGATTTATATAGGTAGCTCTTTTAAAAGGGGCATCATCACATTCGAGGACAATAACATGCTGACCTTTACGGCAACAATAAAGAGCAGAATACAAGCCATACAGACCGGCACCTATTATTATCTTATCATAGTGCTCCACACTGATCCCCTTAAGATAAAAGCATTTTCAGTTAGCACCGAAAACGGCAATGAAATCGGCCGGACAGCATTATACCACTGAGGCTAGTATAATACCAAATGCCGTAAAGCTTTACCCGGCCAATCCCGATCAAGCCATCAGGCAGCAAAAAACGCCTTTATCTGTCTTTCAAATCTTTAAATCAAACTATTAGATTATAACAAATATTCCGGGGGATTAAGACAAACTCCGTCATTATCGAATGAAAAATAGCCGCCCAATATGAAATAATCTCTGCCTGCATACATAGCACCGGTCTCAGGATTGAAATAGTATATCTTTCCTCCTATCTTGACCCATTCGGTATCCATGATACCGTTGCTGCGTGTGTGATACCACTTGCCGCTCAACTGGAACCATCCTGTTGCCATCTCGCCGCTTTCTTTCAAATAGTACCATTCACCGTCTACGAGTCTCCATCCGGTAAGCATTACACCGTTGTTCTTATCGAACAGATACCACTTGCCACCTGCCTTTTCCCAGCCGGTAGCCATCGCACCGTTACTCTTAAAATAGTACCAATTGTTATTGATCTTGCTCCAGCCGGTCATCATGTAGCCGTTCTTCTGAGGATCAACATCACCTTTTTCAGGAGGAAGCAGATAATACCACTGACCTGAAATCTTCTGCCAACCGGTCAAAATGACACCTTTACTGCCGAAGTAATACCATTTGTTATTTATACATTTCCAGCCCTTATGCATAGAGCCGTCTTCATTGAAGTAATAGAGCTTCCAGCCATTTGAATAAATGTATTGAAGACCCGTCTGCATTCCGCTGTCAGTCTGTGTGCCGGATTCTTTCCAGTCCTTACTGCTGAAGTAATACCATTTGCCGTCTTTATTCATCCATCCGCTGGCAACCATGGAATCGCCTTCAAAATAGAACCATCTTCCACCGGACTTTACCCACTGGTCCTGAACAAGGAATCCGTCCTTATCAAAGTAATACCATTCACCGCCGACCTGCTTACCGCAGTTTTTCAAGCAGCTTCCATCGCTCTTTCTAAACCACCAGCCCTTTGAGCCCATAAGCCATCCGGTGTCTGTGTCGATCGTGATCTCGGTCGACTTGTCAAAAGTGATATAGATATTACCGTCATCAGTGGAATCCTTAGGACCATAATAAGAGGAATATGTCATCACTCCGTTTGATTCACTCTTTGAACCATTGGGGTAAGCTCTTTTCAAAAGCGGTATCGTTCCTATCTCCAAAGTTGAAATCGAGTTATTGGAACAATTAAGACACTGAAGATTGAAATTCAATGTAATATCCAACTTCTTCAAAGAGTTATTATTGCATTTCAAAGTAAACAGCCCCTGGAAATATTCGATTCCCTTAAGATCCGAAATGCCTTTATTGGATACATCCATCTCCCTGACGTAGGAATACTCGCTGACAGATAATGTACCGTCTTTATTTGTATCATACTGTTTACTGACAAAATCCCTGAAAGTCTTGTCCGGAAATGCAGTCGAATCGATCTTAACATCCTTAAGACCAGATTCATCGGCGATATAATTTCCCGCAAGAGCTACATTAGAAAAACAACCCAGGATCATTGCAGAAACAAAGATCGAGCTTAATATTTTACTTCCGCGCATATTATTTCCTCCGTGCAAATCAAACCTAGATCAAACCGAGCCTTGCCAAATGCCACTATTGTCGAAATAGTGAGTTTTTCCGCCGATGGAATATTTTCCGGTTACCATCTCTCCGGAACTCTTCATGTAATACCAATTGTTTCCGATCTGAACCCAACCGGTACTCATATTGCCGTTTTTAGGGTTGAAATAGTACCAATTGTTGCTGATCTTCTTCCAGCCTGAAGCCATATCACCGTTTGAAGGATCGAAATAATACCATTTTCCGCCTATGCCCTTCCAACCGGTCTGCATTCTTCCGACATCGTCAAAGTAATACCACTTGCCGCCGATCGATCTCCAGCCTGTAGCCGTAACACCGGATCCCGGGATAAGATAGAACCAGTTTCTACCATACTTAAACCATCCGGTAAGCATTTCGCCGTTTTCTTTGAAGTAATACCAACCGTTCTTGATATACTGCCAGTCTTTTCTCATGCTTCCGGCAATATCAAAGAAATACCATTTACCGTTGTCCTGCAGCCAGCCCTTGTGCATTGTGCAGGTACCGGGATCGAAATAATGCTTATACTGGCCGTTGGTAAACCAGCCTGTTGTAAGGATGCCCGTAGTCGGATCGGCATAGTATCTATAGCCGTCATCATCTATCAGCCATCCCTTTTGGATAGTTCCATATTCGGTAAAGATATAGCAGTCTCCGTCAATGCAATTGAAGCCTGAGACTCTTTTACCTGATTTGTCAAAATAATTCTTTTCACCGTTAACAGTCTGCCACCCGAACTGCATGTCATTAGAGCTCGGTGAAAAATAGTACCAGTAATCCTCATATTCCTGTAATCCGTTAGTACGGACGCCGTTGGAATTAAAGAAGTAGTATTTATCTCCGATCTGGATTATTCCTGTCTGCATTATGCCCGCTTCACTGAAATAGTAATAAGAATCGCCTATTTTCTGCAAACCGGTCTGCATACGGCCGTTATCATCAAAGTAATAACGATACCCTCTTATATCTCTTATTCCCGTTACCATATAACCTGTACCGGGATAGAAATAATAGATCTCTCCCTCATAATCGAGCCAGCCGGACCACCAAAGATCCGTTTCAGGATTAATGTAGATCTTGTATCCTGAATACTCAACCCATCCGGTGATCTTGTATCCCTCATCTCCTAAGTAATAAAATCTCTTGTTAACCGTCTGCCATCCGGTCTTCGTATAACCGTCGTTTCCGAAGTAATACTGCTTCTCATCAACAGTCTTCCAGCCGTCACGGAACATAACACCCGTTTCAGTGTCAAAATAGCTCTTCTTGGTACCGAAATCCACAAGTCCGGTCATCCTTTTTCCTGTCTGCGGATCGGAATAATAGTAATCGCTGCCGACATTGATCCACTCATACTTCAGGTGTCCGCTCCAGTCAAAATAGTAATAGTCTTCACCTATTTCAAACCAGTCACCCTTGTAAAGAGCATTGGAAACGGTATCAAAATAATATCTGTAGTTCTCGGCATCAAACCAGCCGGTCCTGAAGACACCGTCATCGCCGAAATACCAGTCGGAAGCCTCATTGTATCCCCAGCCTTTTGCCATCTTTCCGTTACTGTAAAAATAGTATCTGTCTTCACCAATAGTCTGCCAGCCGGTGAGCATGATACCAGACTCGGGATCGAGATAATATGTGGCATTGCCTATAACGGTAAGTCCTGTGCACTTGACGCCTGATACATCGAAATAATAATCTTTGCCGTCTATCACAGCCCAGCCGGTCTTCATGCGGCCGCTGTTAAGATCGAAGTAGTAATCGCATTCTTCGATCGTTTTCCAGCCGTAAACCAATTCTTCCTTCTCAGGATCGAAATAGTATGTTGCATCATCGTCATTTATCCATCCTGTAACCATCGGGCCGTTTTCCGCAAAGAAATAATACTTTCCGCCAATATTTTGCCAGCCAGTGAGCATACAGCCGTAATTATCAAAGTAATAATTTCTGTTTTCAATTGTCTGGACCCCGGTTACAAAGACCTTTGTCTCGGGATCTATATAATAATAATGATCGTTGTCCGAGACCCATCCTGTATGGAGACAGCCGTCCTCGCCAAAGTAAGAGCCATATGCATCACCTGTTCCCCAGCCTGTCGCCATCCTGCCGTCGCTATAGAAATAATAGGTATACCCATCTATTTCCTGCCATCCAGTTGCAACATTATCTGATTCAGGTGGGAGATAATACGTGTCTTCACCGTCATAGATCCAGCCTGTAACAGGAAAACCGTGGTCATCGTAGTAAGTTACACGCCCGAGGTCATAATACCATCCCATCGGGATATAGCCGTCTTCTTCATCGAAATAGTATTCTTCACCATCAATGGTATGGCGACCCTCATACCTGGCACCGGTCTCGGGATCAAAATAATACAACCTGCCGTCAATATAATAAAATCCTGAAGCCATTACGCCAGGATCGACATAATAACGCCAGACTCCTTCTTCATTGACCCATCCCTGCAAAGAAGGCGAAGGATCCGGAGCAGCACAGGGATCATCAGTAATTACATCTTCATATCCCGTGATACCGGGCACGGGTAAACCGTTAAAAGCTTGTGAATCAAAAGCCACATCCGCAGCAGCAGCCGTTGAGATCAAAGAAACAACTGCTACGACCGCAAATCCAGTAACAAAAAGGTGCCTCGAAGTACGCATAGAAGTGTCCCCCCTTTTGGAAATACACTATGATTTTAACACTTTATCGAAATTGATTTGCGTTTTCTCAAATATAGTTAACACATCGTTTATCAAATTTACATTTGAAACTTGTCTTTATCATCCTGCCTTATGATAAGTACCGGGTTCGGCCGTACAGTCATAGATGTAGTATGAAGACGGATCCTTATTGGTATTCTTATCCAAACCCATCTTCAGAGCCTCATCATGCGTGATCGTAAGAGCATCGACCAAAGCTGGGCCATAAGTAGGATCATCCTTGAGATAAGTAGCCGTACGTGTGTCATAGTCGTAGATCAGGAAATCACGGGCCTCAAAATCCCGTGGCTTCCAGCTGTCAGTGTTTGCGTCATAATAAAATGTCGTAAAGCCGCTGAAAACGCCTTTTGAGACATCATATCCGACTTCGCTGAGCGGCTCGTCACACCAGGTGTATTCGGCAGGGATCGTAACGGCCAGATCCTTAATTACGATCTTCGGCTTTTTCTCTAATGTTTCCTCAAAAGATACTCCGGGATAAAACTGCTCATATATATTGAAATATCTGCCGTCATACCATGCATTACTCATGCACCCGATAGCGATAAATCCCTGTTGGTCTCTGGTGCCGCCGTTATCGTACAGGAAAGTAAACCCAGGCTGAACGCTGACAGTATATTCGGTATCCGAAGTAATGACCCAGTTCGAGAAACTTATCCTTACATAACTGCCGCCCTTTCCGACAGTTCTTCTGACGTCGTTCCATTTCAGACCGTTCTCATCAGGATTACTGTCAACGTTGAGCTTTCCGTAATACTTTATGTCATTTCTCAATGTATCGAACGAACAGCGCTTATATGCATCCGATGAAGAACCGTCGAACTTGTAATAATAAAGAATATCTTTTTCATAGATACCCTGTCCTCCGCCTGTTCCCGCGCCGCCAAACGTATTGGAATAGCCGTTGTATGAGATATGGATCTGAGAATGATTATAACTGTCCCATGTAACTGTGGAAGTCGGCTCGAGCCTGTTTGCAACTGAAGCCATCATCGAAGGAAATCCGATTGAATCAAGCTTATATGAATACAGGTTATTAAGCAGCATGGGTTTTGAATCCAGTCTGGCATAGGGCGACTTCATATAGAAATTCTGGTCTTTATGAGGCGAAGTGGATATGCCGTAGTAACATTTACCTTCAACAAATTCACCGTCTATGTTTTGACTTGTCGTTGCCGTAACAACATTACCCAGGATATAAACACCATTGTAAAGACTGATGCTGTTAAGTCCGTCCTGGATCGCGTACAGCTTTGAGAAAAAGCCATCTTCCGAACCGCCGTAAGTATCGATGAGATAATCAACTTCATCGACCAGTGCCTGAGTCTTCACTTTGACCGTTGTATCAACGAATTCGTACTTCGGTATATAATTCGATACTCCGACAACCTTTTTTGCCTGCAAAACAAATTCTCCGCCGTCAACATTGCATGCCTGTGCATATGCGATGTATCCGCCCTTTACCCTCGCAGTAGACTTATTCTCGTAAATTACATCCGAATATATGGTTTTGGATGCAAGTATCAAAGGTTCATAATCGGAATCTTCTGTATAGTATTTCGACGAACGGTCGATGAACCTGAAAGAATCCGGATCCGGATTGTCTGTCTTTATGTAGTAATAGACATTTATCGGCGACACCAAAGGAATAATCTCATAGTTGTATGAAGCCGCATTGACAATGTCCGGCTTTTCGCCCTCATAAGAAACATAACCTTCAGAATCGAACCAATAGAACAGACCGTCGATAACAAGGCCCTTGTTCACGGGATACCAGCCGTTATCCTCATACCATCTCAAATAACGTCCGTTCTTCCATTTTTCCTGCCATTTGCCGTGGCTGAACTCCTGATCCCATCTGCCCTTAGCGTCAAGCCAGCATCCGTTGCGGTAACATTCGGATTCCATATATCCCTTATCATCGAAATAATAACGGGCGCCGTCTATCCAAAGCCACTTGTTCTTCGGATACCAGCCGTTATCCTCATACCACCATCCCTTGGCATTGCTCTTCCATGTACCTTTGGAGAATTGCGGGTCAGTCATTCCATTGCTCCTGAGCCAGCAGCCGTCACGGTAACAGTCGTGCTCAATGTAACCTTTAGAGCCGAAATAATAACGCGCCCCGTCTATCTGAAGCCACTTGTTCTTCGGATACCAGCCGTTATCCTCGTACCACCAGCCCTTTGAATCGCTCATCCACTTGCCGTGGCTGTACGCCTTGTCCCAGGCACCGTTGCTCTTGAGCCAGTAACCACCCCTGTAGCAGTCGTGCTCCATATAGCCCTTGGAATCAAAGTAATACCACTGCCCGTCAATCTCAGCCCACTGGCTCTTGTAGTACGAACCGCCGGTCTCATACCACCAGCCTTTTGAATCGCTCTTCCACCCTCCGTCAGCAAAGACACTGCCGGAAAAGATGCCGGTGATCATAACAGCGATCATGAATATTGCTGCATATTTTCTTTTAAACGATCCCTTCATAATCCGACCTCAACAAGCTAAAACTGTGATCAGTTATCCTTATGATAAGTACCGGGTTCTTCGGTCATGTCGAAAACATAATACTCGGAAGGATCAACATTCGTATTCGCATCAAGATGCATTGCAAGCGCTTCTTCAACGGTTATCGTGCAGTCATCGACAAATGCAGGTCCGTATGTGGGATCATCCTTAAGATAGACGTACTGATTAAGATTTGAATCATAATAACAGATCCAATCTATCAATAAATTCTTCCAGGTGTTTGTTGCTTCATCAAAACGGTATTCCGTAAAACCGGACCAAACTTTACTTTTTGCATCATATCCGCAATCGCTTAGCTTGTCTCCGATATATGTGTATTTATCATTATCGGGAATCCTTATGATACAATCTTTAAAAACAAGCGTCGGTTGCAGACTTGCGTATGAATCTTCAAAAGTGGCTCCGGGATAGATTATTTCCTGATAATTAAAATATCTGCCGTCATACCAGACATTGGAAAAATAACCAATGGTAAAAATATTGGTTTCTTCGAACGTTGAACCGTTATCATAAAGGAAAGTAAACGCTCTGCCTACATCCATATAGCAAGCGGTATAGTGCTTATTCCTTTCAGAATCATACTCTGCCTCATATGTACTGCTCATGGCAGTATTTAACCTGACATAACTTCCTCCGGTCCCGACCGCAGAACGCACATCCTGCCATTTAATGCCGTCATCTACTAAATCAGGCTTTATATCAAGAGTTCCGTAATACTTGATGTCATCACTAAGTGTCTTAAAAGAAGTTCTATTGACTGCATCATCAGCAGAACCGTCAAACTTAAAGTAATAACGGATATTTTCTTTATCGATCATCTGGCCTCCGCCATGTCCCTGACCGCCGTATTCTCTGGTCTCACCGTTACATGTGACATGAATTGTATTATGGTAATACCAATCCCACTGATATGTTGCGCCGGGATCAAGCCTTTGAGCCACAGCTGCCATCATCGAAGGAAAACCCAAAGAATCCAAACGGTAAGGATAAAGGCTGTTCAATAACATACGCTTGCCTTCGACCCTTGCATAAGGAGAACGCAGATAGAAGGTCTGGTCCGTATGAGGAGATGTGGAAAGTCCGCAGAAACATTCTCCTTCCGTATATTCCGAGCCTTCATAAATTCTGGCCTGAGCTTTCATAAATTCCCCTCTGACAACGACTCCGGAATAAAGACAGATATCAGAAAGTCCTTCCTGGATCGCATCTATATTATCGAAAAAGCTTTTCTTCGGATCACCGTACGTTTCGATCAGATAGTCAACATCGTCATAAAGTTCAGGCATTTGAACAGTTACATCCGTATTTTTGAAATCATAGTAAATACCGTAATGGTCACAGCCTGCGATATAAAGTGTCTGCAGTATCATTTCACCGCCGTCAACATTAGCGTATGGGAAAGCAATATAACCGCCCTTAACACGGTATTTCGAGGAATCCTCATATACAACATCAACATATCTTTCCTTCTCAACCGTTATCAAAGGATACGCAGATGAAGCATCGCTGTATTTCGATGACGGATCTATAAATCTGAAGGAGTCAGGATCAGGATTATCCGTCTTAATGTAAACAGCAGTCCTCAGCCCTCCTGTGAGAGGTATGATCTCATAAGAGTATTTAGTTGCATCGTCAGGAATCCTGGGATTACGGCCGGGATAATGTGAGTAACCGGAATCATCGAACCAATACAATACTCCATCAACTTTCAGCAAACATGACTTAGGAATCCATCCATTATCGTCATACCATTGTCCGTTGCTGTCATAAAGCCACTTTGCAACAGTAGTACGTCCATCCCACGCTCCGCTGTCAGTAAGCCAATAACCGAAACGGTAGCATCCGGATTCCATATACCCGTTATTATCAAAGAAATACTTCTTGCCATCGATCCAAAGCCACTGAAACTTAGGATACCAGCCGTTATCGCTGAACCACCATCCCTTATCATCCTTCTTCCAGGCTGCCTGCATATGATTCTTGTCACATGCACCGTTTTTCTTAAGCCAGCATCCGTTACGGTAACACTCGTGCTCCATGTAGCCCTTGGAATCAAAGTAATAACGCTGACCGTCGATCTGCAGCCATTTATTCCTGGGATACCAGCCGTTATCCTCATACCACCAGCCCTTTTCATCACTCTTCCATTTGCCGTGGCTGTAATTCTTATCCCAGGCGCCGTTGCTCTTGAGCCAGTAGCCGCCGCGATAGCAGTCGCGTTCCATATAGCCTTTAGCGTCAAAGTAGTACCACTCTCCGTCTATCTCGGCCCACTGGTTCTTGTAGTATGAATCACCCGTCAAATACCACCAGCCGTTAGAGTCGCATTTCCAGCCTGTGTCAGCAAAGACACTGCCTGAGAAAATGCTAATTGTCATGATGATAACCAATAAAACAACTACGGATTTTGTTCTCATTCTTAAATGCATAAGACCTCCTCAAAACCCACCGTACATAGAACCCTTATAAAATCATATTAGCCCAAAGTCTGAAGCAATTCAACAAATGAAGATGTCTTAACGACTACTACGACAGTAAAAAAGTTGCCCTGAAGTGATGCTCTCACTTTCAGGACAACTCCTGTTAACCATATTAAATACGGAATTACTTCTCGTTCTTCATTCCAGACAGGAACGCATTGATAAAACCGTCGATATTACCGTCCATGACAGAATCAACATCAACTTCCTCATATCCTGTTCTGTTGTCCTTAACAAGTGTGTAGGGACAGAAAATGTAGGATCTGATCTGCGAACCCCAGGCGATCTCCATCTGATTGCCCTTCAGGTCTTCGATCTTCTCCATCTCGGATGCCCTTGCGAGTGCAAAGAGTTTTGCTTTGAGCATTCTCAAGCAGGTCTCCTTATTCTGGAGCTGTGATCTTTCTGCCTGGCAGGAAACGACGATACCTGTCGGGTTATGTGTCATACGGACAGCAGTATCAGTCTTATTGATGTGCTGACCGCCCTTACCGGTTGCACGGTAGAGGTCGATACGGACATCGCCCATGTCGATCTTGATGTCATCTTCAGTCTTCTGGTCGAGCTCAGGGATGACTTCGCATGAAGCAAATGATGTGTGTCTTCTGCCTGCGGAATCAAACGGAGAGATACGGACAAGACGGTGGACGCCTAATTCAGATCTTAAAAAGCCATATGCGTTCTCGCCCTTGACCATGAAGGATACAGACTGTATGCCTGCCGTATCACCGTCGACAAAATCGAGTTCCTCAACAGTGAAATCATGGCTTTCGGCCCATCTGGTGTACATTCTGTAGAGCATGGAGCACCAGTCCATGGCTTCCGTTCCGCCCGCGCCTGCATGAAGCGTGATCGTGGCGTTGTTTGCATCGTAAGGACCTGTGAGGAGAGTCTCAAGACGCATCTTCTCGAAATCTTCCTTGAAAGATGCCGTTGAAGCCTTAAGTTCCTCAAGGGAATCCAGATCCTCTTCCTCATTTGCGAGCTCGCAGAGAGCAAGAAGGTCTTCACGCTCGGAAACAAGAGACTTATAGCTGTCTACTCTTTTCTTAAGTCTTCCCAGTGTCTGCTGGATCTCTGTAGCCTTATCGACATTGTTCCAGAAATCGGGCTCCTGCATGCGGTTCTCATATTCGCTTATCTGATCAGCGACATGGTCGATATGAAGAGCATCCTTAAGCTGGGCTATAGGTTCCTCATAGGATTCAAGTTCGAGTCTTATGTTGTCAAATTCAAGCATTGATTACCCCTTGTGTTCTTCAACGAATTCTTTTACAAGCTTCATAGCTTCCTTGATGTCTTCCAAAGAAGCAGCATAACTGATACGGACAAAGCCCTCACCGCACTTGCCGAAAGCATTTCCGGGAACGATGGCGACGTGCTTTTCGAGCAGGAGCTTCTCACAGAATTCCTCGGATGTCATTCCTGTACTCTTGATACAGGGGAATGCATAGAAAGCACCGTAAGGAGTAAAGCAGTCAAGGCCGGCATCCTTAAGGCCCTGGATTATGACTCTTCTTCTGTGATTATACTCATCGCGCATCTTGGCGATCTCGTTATCAGCATTCATGGCAGCCTCGACGACAGCAAACTGGGCTGTTGAAGGAGCGCACATAATGCAGTACTGATGTATCTTTACCATCGGAGCGATAAGCTCTTTGGGGCCGGCGAGATATCCTACTCTGAAACCGGTCATGGCATAGGATTTGGAGAAACCGTTAACCATGACTACCCTCTCTCTGAGTTCGGGGAACTGCGCGAGCGAAGCCGGCTTTCCGTCAAGATAATTGAGCTCACAGTAAAGCTCATCTGAAAGAACGATGATCTCAGGATATTTTATGAGGACATCTCTGATCTTAGCCCAGTCATCCTTTGTCATGAGAGCGCCTGTAGGATTGTTCGGATAGCCGACGATTATGTACTTGGTCTTATCCGTAATGGCACTCTCGAGTTCCTCAGGCATGAGCTTGTAATCGTTCTCGGGCTTGGTCTCAACGATCACGGGTACACCGTGAGCGAATTCGACGGTAGCCTTATATGCAACGAAACAGGGCTCAACGATTATTACCTCATCACCGGGATTTATAAGAGCACGTGCAGCAAGATCAAGACCTTCACTGCCGCCTACCGTGATGAGGATCTCCGACGCGGGATCGTATGTCAGGCCATAACTTCTGCCAAGATAATCTACAATCGCTTTTCTGGAATCGATGTATCCGGAGTTGGGCGAATAATGCGTATAGCCGTCAATAAGCGAATTGATCGCTGCTTCCCTGATCGACCAGGGAGTATCGAAGTCAGGCTCACCGATGGAAAGCGAAATAACATGGCCCTGCATCTCATTTGCAAGGTCGAAGAATTTCCTTATGGCTGAAGGCGGTACTGCAGCAACAGCCTTGGATATCTTTGATTCGTAATCGAAACTCATAAGATGATAGCCTGCCTGTCGTCGGAATTCGGATTATCGTAGATTATACCATTAGCCTTATATTTCTTAAGGATAAAGTGTGTCGTTGTGGAAAGAACTCCTTCCATAGTTGCGATCTTCTCGGTAACGAATGTGGCGATATCACGAAGCGTCCTGTCTTCATAGATAATCATGAGGTCAAAACCGCCGCTCATGAGATAGCATGCGGTAACCTTATCGTACTTGCTCAATATCTGGGCAATATGGTCATAACCCTTATTCTTAACCGGAGTGATCCTTACTTCGATCATGCCGATGCAGTTGTCTGGTGCCATCTTCTCCCAGTTGATCACGGTATTGTAGCCTAAGATGATGTTCTCATCCTTAAGACGCTTGATCTCGGCTTCCACATCATCGGCGTTTACACCAAGCATTACGGCAATCTCATCGGCCGACAGTCTGGCGTTGTTCTCAATAAGTCTTAAAAGCTCTAAATCGTCTATCATGTGGAAACTCCTTTTCTATAAATTGCAAAATCTCCCGCAACAAAATTGCGGGAGATTGTTGCTTTAATTCAGTTTATTCAGATTCTTGCTACGCCTGTATCACGGGCTGCCTGTGCAACAGCAGCGGCAACAGCCTTACCTACTCTTGCATCGAATGCATCAGGAAGGATGTAATCAGGATTGAGTTCCTCATCGGAAACGATGCCTGCGATCGCGTTAGCTGCAGCGATCTTCATCTCGTCATTGATGTCGGAAGCTCTTACATCGAGAGCGCCGCGGAAGATGCCGGGGAATGCGAGAACGTTGTTAACCTGGTTCGGGAAGTCGGAACGGCCAGTAGCCATGACTGCAACGCCTGCCTTCTTAGCCTCGTCGGGAAGGATCTCAGGTGTGGGGTTAGCACAAGCAAATACGACAGGATCCTTAGCCATTGTGGCAACCATGTCAGCTGTGAGAACGCCGGGAGCAGAAACGCCGATGAATACGTCAGCGCCTACGATAACGTCAGCAAGTGAACCGGCCTTCTTTTCGGGATTTGTGATCTTAGCCATCTCTTCCTTAGCAGAGTTTAGGCCTTCTCTGCCCTCATAGATAGCGCCCTTACGGTCGCAGAGGATAACGTTCTTAAGACCTCTGGAGATGAGGAGCTTTGTGATAGCAGTAGCAGCAGCGCCAGCGCCGTTAACTACTACGTGGATGTCTTCCATCTTCTTGCCGACGATCTTAAGAGCATTTGTAAGACCTGCAAGTGTGATGACTGCCGTACCGTGCTGGTCATCGTGGAAGATCGGGATGTCACATCTCTCCTTGAGCTTCTTCTCGATCTCGAAGCATCTGGGAGCGGAGATATCCTCAAGGTTAACGCCGCCGAAAGAGCCTGCAAGTAGAGCTACTGTATTAACGATCTCGTCAACATCCTTTGAACGGATACAGAGAGGGAAAGCGTCTACGTCACCGAAAGCCTTGAAAAGAGCGCACTTACCTTCCATAACAGGCATACCTGCCTCAGGTCCGATGTCGCCCAAGCCGAGAACTGCGGTACCGTCTGTAACGACAGCAACGAGGTTATGTCTTCTTGTATATTTATATGAGAGGTCAACGTCCTTCTGTATCTCAAGACAAGGAGCTGCAACGCCGGGTGTGTAAGCGATAGCAAGTTCTTCCTTGGAACCTACAGGAGCGGTAGCGATAACTTCGATCTTACCGCCCCACTTCTCATGCATCATAATAGCCTTCTCGTTATTGTCCATAATGTTGAACCTCCAAATTTATTCTTAACGCACTAATAATATAAATAATTAAATGCAAAAACAATCGCGGGGATATAAGATTTTTTAATCAAATCTGTCTATTTATTGGCATTTTTAACAGACCTTGGCGAAAACCCTGACCGTCAGATGGCGAGAGGCCTTCTTCCGCCCTTTATCGGGAAATCCTTCATCGTGCAGTAAGCAAGGCCCATAAGTCTGCCAAAGGACAGGCAGATCCAGGCCGTAAGCGCGGAATCAAGGATATAAAACGCCGTCATGGAAACATTCGCGAGGAGCGGCAGCAGGAAATCGAGAACCAGCGCAGTCAGGATGATGACGGCTATGCTCCTCATGTTGATAAAGTAATATTTCCTCGCAAGCCTTACCGAATAAGGGAGTGACATAAAAAGACCAGCATCTCCGGACAGATAAGCAGCAGGAGCCGCAAAGATGAACGGCAGGCCCAAAACCGCGAGGAACATGAAATACAGCGAGATTGATAATACCGGAATGGCAATTATGACCGACACGAGCACGAGGATAAACAGTCTTCCAATGAGTTTTTTGATCTCGATCGGCTTGTCGGGCATCCTCTGCACCGCATAATCATAGGCTTCCGGATCGTTTTCCTTGATGGACTGTATCTTTTCGAGCCTGAAATTCCTGATGAACATAGCCGTATAAATATAGGTGCTCGTCAAAAGGATAAGGTCACCCAGGATCAGTGTCGCGAGATATATCATATTACCCTTTGACAACGGGAATGTCATGAAAAGAGCATCGTAGACCTCGGGATCATACTCGTTCATGTTATAAAAAGTCATTATCCAGTTCTGGAGAGGCGTGAAATCGGTATCTGCAAACGGATTGAAATATATAGCGGCGTTCAGGACGACGGTTACCAGATAAAGGATCCTTACTCCCCACCTCTTACCGACATTGTCTATATCAAAAATGCTCTTTAGCAAAGACAGAAACATCCGTACACCTCAAATCTCTCAATACGGAATATTTTACGATAATCGGCGCAAAATTGAAAACAAATCTTATTAGAAAATTGGGGCATTATTACCTTATGTGATTAACGCATAAAGTAATACTTGTGATACAATCTCTCTGTTAAATTTATTAGAAGGACATAATCTATTATGATCGAATTCCATGTTATACCTGATCTGCTCTATGTTATCCCTGCCGAAAACCACTCGGCCCAGGATATCAGGAACATCTTAAGCTCACATCCCGAGATTAAGTTCGTATCTTTCGCCGCTGTTGACCTTATGGGAAACGACACGGACGAGAAGATCCCGATCTCGGACTTCATGGACAACATTGAGAACTACCTGGACGGCAAGGCCGTTCAGACCGACGGTTCCTCGGTTGTTCTTCCGGGCATCGCAACTCTTAACGACGGTAAGGTCGATCTTATACCCGATGCCAACGTTATCTGGTATATCGATTATAACTACGAACATATTGATTTCGAGACCGGAAAGCCCGTCGGAACATTGAGGATCCCTTCTTTCCTCAAGCACAACAACGAAGAGGTCTGCTCCAGGTCGATCCTCCGCAAGAGCGCAGAATACTTTGAGTCCACTATTAAGGAGCGTTTCCTTAACGATCCTACACTCTGCGCAGATTACGGATTTTCACCTGCCGAGCTCGACAGGATCACGCTCATCACGGCTACGGAACTCGAGTTCTGGGTAAACTCACCCGACGAGATCATCAGCACGGAGCAGCTCTCCATTTCTCAGGAACTCAAGGAATCCTATTGGAAGCGCACAAAGGGCGTCGTAAGAACGGCTCTTGAGCAGGTCATCCTTATCCTCGAACATTACGGCTTCAATCCCGAGATGGGTCACAAGGAAGTCGGCGGCGTTAAGGCATCTCTCAATTCTTCGGGCGAATTCCACTTCATCATGGAGCAGCTCGAAGTCGACTGGAAATATTCGGATGCACTTCAGGGTGCTGATTACGAGCTCATCGCCAGGATCATCATCAAGGAGATCTTCAGACTCCATGGTCTTGACGTCAGCTTCAATGCAAAGCCACTTCCGGGTGTTGCAGGTTCCGGCGAGCATACGCACGTAAATGCAGTCGCTTACCTGAAGAACGGCAAAAAGATCAATCTCTTCGCACCCGAAGACACCAAAGCTGATTTCCTCAGCAGATTCGGCTGGGGCTCACTCATGGGCATCATGAAGCATTACAGCAATGTGATCAATCCCTTCGTATCCGCAACAACAGACGCATTCGAGCGTCTTACACCCGGATTCGAGGCTCCTACACATTCCGTTGCTTCCATCGGCATGGATGTCAACACTCCTTCACGTAACAGATCCGTACTCCTGGGTCTTGTCAGAAGTGAGGATACAAAGTATGCAACGAGATTCGAGCTCCGTGCTCCGAACCCTCACACAAACACATACCTCTGCCTGGCATCCGTATATCAGGCAATGCTCGACGGTATCGCCTATGCCCTGGATTCCGGAAAAGGAACCAAGGAACTTGAGGCAGAATTCACGAAGCCCTACGGCCAGGAGAGCAACTACCTCGAAAAAGACAGACTTTACCGCTGCGAGGACGATATCTTCGAAGATATGGATTCCAACGAGAGAGACAGACTTTTCGGCACACCTGCAGCAACTGTCTTCGAGTCCCTTTCGACACTCAAGAACAGCAATGTTGCGGAAATCCTTTGCAGAGGCAATGTCTTTGACGACAAGCTCATCGCATCCTACTATCAGGCAATGCTCGTACGCTGGGAGATGGAACTCATGGAGAAGATCATCCCCGCCAACCTCTCACTTATCAGGAGCATCACAAGATCCGATGACGGTTCAGTCGGCTATGACGACAGACTCTGGAACGACATCGAGGATCTCAAGCTCCTCCTCGCAAAGGACACAGATGTTCAGGCTTCGATCTTTACAAGGATCAAGGCTGCGGTCAAGTCCGGCGACTGGGAAAAGACTTCCGAGTATCAGCGTGCAATGAAGAACGCAATGAACGAGCTCAAGAACAAATACAAGACATACTGCGATAACCAGATCTGATTGATCTTCAAAAGAAAAACCACTGACTGCCCCATAGAGCAAATGCCTGTGAGGCAGTTATTTTTTACACCATACAAAAGAGCTGCCCCGTATGAGACAGCTCTTTCGTAGACCCGGTCGGGTTAATAATGAATCAGTATGTGCTAATTAAGCCTTCTTGTTTGATGCGATGAACTTGTAGAGGAATGCTGCAAGAGCTGCACCGAGGAAAGGTCCTACGACAAATACCCAGAGGCAGGAAAGTGAATCAAATCCTGCGAGGATTGCAGGTCCGATGGAACGTGCAGGGTTAACGGATGTACCTGTAAGGCCGATACCGAGGATATGGACCATAACGAGTGAGAAACCGATAACGACACCGCCGAAGGAACCGTGCTTGAACTCGGAATCAGTAACACCGAGGATAACGAATACGAAGATGAAAGTAAGGAGCAACTCTACAAAGAGACCTGCAAGCCAGCTCTCATTTACGCCGGCAAGACCGTTTGATCCGAGTGCGCCTGTCTTATCTTCCACATTGCCCAAAGCGAAGATGATCTTGAGGCAAGCTGCTCCGAAGAGAGCGCCCAAAGTCTGGCTGAGGAAATAAAGGAAGAAATCCTTGGCATTCATTCTGCCTGCGATGAGGCAAGCCAGTGAAACGGCAGGATTGATATGGCAACCGGAAACATTGCCTACACAATATGCCATTCCGACAATAACAAGACCGAATGCAAAAGCAGTAAGGATATATCCGCAGCCGTTAGCAGCGTCACATCCTACCAGCATAGCAGTACCGCAACCTACAAGAACAAGGGTGAACGTACCGATAAACTCGGCGACATACTTCTTAAGTGAGTCCATAACAACACCTGCCTTTATTTATTTGAGCAGGTATCGCCTGCTCTTACTCAATTATAAACATATTCCTCGCCATTAGATTTGATAATTACTTCATTTGTGTTACCGTTTGAAGACATTTCGACATGGCCGATGATCTTTGCATCGATGTTGAATGTCTTGGCGATATCGATAATGCCGGAAGCCGCAGCCTCGTCAACATAGAATTCGATCCTGTGTCCGCAGTTGAATACCTGATAGAGTTCCTTCATCGGGATCTCACCGGATTCATAGATAGCCTGGAAAAGCGGAGGCAGTTCAAACAGATTGTCCTTGACGTATCTGACGCCGGTGCCGAAGTCACGGCACTTTGCCTGTCCGCCGCCCGTGCAGTGGATGATGCCGTATACATTCTCTCTGTAAGATGCAAGCACCTTGGAGATGACCGGAAGGAATGTTCTCGTGGGAGCGAGGATTGCCTCACCTACCGTGATGTCAGTTCCGGGGAGATTATCGGAGAGTCTGTACTTCCCGCAGTATGCCTTATCCTCGCCAAGCGTATCCGAGAAGGATTCCTTGTAGTTTTCATAGTAATACTTGTTCAGGAGAATGTGGCGCGCAGCTGTAAGTCCGTTGGAGGACATGCCTGAATTGTATCTGTCCTCGTATGTTGCCTGACCGAAGGAAGCAAGGCCAACGATAACATTGCCGGGCTTGATGTTTGCAGCGTTGATGACATCAGATCTCTTTGCCCTTGCCACAAGAGTCGAGTCAACGATGAGCGTTCTTACGAGGTCGCCGACGTCAGCTGTCTCACCGCCGCACATCGTGATGTTGATGCCCTGTCCTGCGAGTTTTGCGATGATCTCGTCATAACCTTCGATAACCTTAGCGATAGCCTTGCCGTCAACTCTGTGAGCGTTACGGCCGATAGTATTGGACAGCATGAGGTTCTCTGTGACGCCGCAGCAGGCGAGGTCGTCCGTATTCATTACGAGTGAATCCTGAGCCAGGCCCTTGAACCAGTCGTAATTGCCTGTTTCCTTATACATTAAGTAAGCGACGGAAGATTTTGTGCCGGCGCCGTCAGCGTGGATCGCAGTGCAGTATTCGGGATCTCCTGCGAGATCTTCGATAAGCTTGCAGAAAGCTCCCGGGAAAACACCCTTGGACTGGTTCTTTACTGCTGCCTTTACGTCATCCTTTGTGGGAGATACGCCTCTGCTCAAATATGATTCTGCTGACATGTTTTTATCCTCCGGTTATTTAATCTCATCAGTTATGTTTCTCGTGCAGGCCGGTAAGCCGGGTTCTGTATGTGACGATCATCTATCTAGACGTAATATCTCTAAAACGTTCAAGCCGTCTCCTAAGGCCCGCGGACCGCGGTTATCACCTTTCCACGACGTTGCTCCGGATGGGGTTTACAAGGCCGATATGTCTCCACATCGCCGGTGAGCTCTTACCTCGCCTTTTCATCCTTACCCTTGTGGGGCGGTTTTCTTTTCTGTTGCACTTTCCTTAAAGTTGCCTTCACCGGGAACTGCCCGGCATCCTGTCCTGTGGAGCCCGGACTTTCCTCATGCGCCGAGCTTTCGCTCACCTGGCGCCCGCGATCGTCTCGGTCTGCCCGAAAAACATCATTATTTTAATAATAAAAGCGTTTAAAGTATAGACGGAACTTCGTTGTTATAATTCACAGTAAATTCTATGCCCGGATACTTTTCCGAGAGCAATTGCCTTAACTTGGGAAGATATGCCTGCTCCGTTGCCGAATGTCCGGCTATGACAGTATTGATCCCCATCTGTTCCAATGCAACACATACATGATGCTTTATCTCGCCGGATACGACAGTATCAGCTCCGCACTTGATCACACCCGGGATGGAATCCTCGTCAAAGGCACCTCCCTGAACAAATACCCGCCTGACAATGTTTTCGGGATTATTGATCGTGATAATGCCGCTCGAGCCGAGCTTTTCTGCAACAAACCTGCAGTATTTCCTTAGTGTCATGAGATCTATTGTGACTATATCGTATACAACACCGCACTCAACGCCTTCAACGGACTTGGGATTTTCCGCTTCGAGCTTATCGGCTATGGCGAGATTACCGAATTCATTTGTCATGTCGAGATTCGTGTGACAGCTTATGACCGAGATACCTGATTTGACCAGATTTGCCAGAGTCCTGCCCGTGGCATCATCCAAAGTAAGGGTCTTAATGCCGCTGAAAATGATCGGGTGATGTGTGATTATCAGGTTGGCACCGGCATTTTTCGCAGTCTCTATCGCCTTTGCCGTAAGATCAAGAGACAAAACAACTGCCGACACGATCTTTTCCCTGTCGCCTGCGATAAGTCCTGTGTTGTCGTAACTCATCGCATTCTCTTTCGGGAAGACCTCGTTCAGGAACATCTCGATATCATTTACCTTCATTTTTCTTTCTCGCCTCCAATGCCGATTTTACAACGGGATTGCTTCTCTGCCTGATCTCGAATATCTCATCGAGATGCGCGAAATAAGCGATCACCTCTTTATCTCCTTCATTATATCTTTCCAGGAGCACGGGCCCGTAACAGGCTTCCTCATCCGTTAAGGAATAACTATCACCCTTATACATTACCCGCATGCAATTATAGAATATATCCCTGTCGCAACAAACACTTTCATCCTGATATGTAAAACCGGTCTCCGCAAGAAATTTCCTGACTGTATCATTAGATTTCTGGGGCTGGAGAACGAAAGTCACCTTCTTCATAACCTCAGATCCATTATCCTTGAGCGCTCTTGTAACGATATCGATTATGTTAAGACCGCCCATTCCGGCTATGACGACTATATCGCCTTCCTTTAACGGGACACCGTTAAGGCCGTCAGTAACAAATACTTCGGACCTTTCCTTATATCCGGCCAGGATAAGCGCTGTCTCCGATCTTTTGGCAGGGGCTTTATGTATCTCCGTGCATACGGCAGAGCTGACAAGGGATGTATCAAGACATCTGAGCGCGAGATATCCGTGATCCGAACCGACGTCTATCACCCTCGCGGAACCGGGCTCGCTTACGGCAGATCTTACCTGCTCATAGACCATCTCCAGTCTGACGGTAAGTTCCTGCATCAGAGTTCTCCGATCCTCTTTCTTAATGAATCCTTGTATTCGATCAGCTTTCTTATGGCCTGATCGATCTTCTTCTTTTCCTCAGGTCCGGCAGCAGCACGCATATCCATGAGTCTTTCCTCTTCTCTGGAGAGAACAGATGACCTGACCTTGAACAGGAGCATAAGATACATATCGGTCTTGATGAGAACATTTGCGCTCCTGTCGGCATTTTCGACAGCCTTCAGCATAACGCTCTCGGCAGGCAGACCGTTTATCGTGAGCCTCGTGAAATAATCGTTCATCCTGGCAAATATCTTCTCGTTCTTACCGTCGTAGATATTGAGGAATATCCTGACCAGTTCCCTTAAGGTATCACCCGAGAAATCGTCAGGTCTTATGATATCAGTCTTCTCGATCTTCTCGCTCTTTGCCAGTGCCGTACCCAAAGAAAGCGCATATGCGAAAAGATCTAGCTCTTCTTTTGTGGCGGTATCATTTACCTTCTTGAAGGCAGGTTGCTCATCGGGAGTTGTATCTTCATTCTGTTCCGGAGGCGGTTCGGGCATATCGGGATCAGTCTCGAAATCCTGAGCGCTGTTCCTCCTGCTCATGTCTTCCCTTCTCTCGCGTTCAAGCGCCCTGGAAGTTGCAAGCTGCTGCTTCTTGTCTTCGATCATGCTGTATTTCTGCATCTGGCTGATGACGGCATCCGGAGATGCACCGAGCAGCGGAGCCGCGATACCGGCCATCCTGGAGCGTTTGATGTCATCGTTCATCCATGAACCGTAAAGACAGATATCCTCCTGATACCTGCCCCTGTCGAGAATGCCCGTCTCGGGATCGGTATTGTCGTTTTTGGCTCTCTCCAAAAGATAGTCTTCGACATAAAGGGCATTTTTGACGACTTCCTTGAACTTGTCGGCGCCGTTTGTCCTAATGTATTCATCCGGGTCTTTACCGTCAGGGACCTTTGCTATCCTGATGCGGATATTGATCCCCGTAAGTTTTCTTAAGTATTCCATCATCATCTTGACAGCTCTCAGAGCAGCCTTCTGTCCGGCATTGTCGGCATCAAAAAAGAAGACGACTTCCTCGGCGAATCTGCTGCAGAGCTTGAGCTGGCTGTCTGTAAATGACGTACCGAGAGCGGCCACGGTATTCCTGAATCCTGCCGCATGCATCGCGATGGCGTCCATATAACCTTCAACCACGATGAGCTGCTTGGACTGTTCCTTCCTAGCGAAGTTCATCGCATAGAGATGGTTCTGTTTATTGTAAACGAGTGAATCGGGCGAATTGATATACTTGGGTTTCTCATCCCCCAAAGCTCTTCCGCCGAAGGCTATTATCGTACCGAAAGTATCGAATATCGGGAACATCAGCCTTCCGCGGAAAAGATCATAAGGTTTGTTGTTCTTGGGTGATACGGCAAAGATGCCTGACTTCAGGAGTTCCTCGTCCTTATAGCCCTTCTGCTTAAGAATATCGTAGAGGGCCGATCTGGCCATGGGCGAATAACCTATACCGAAGTTATCCAGGGTCTGTTTGGAAAGGCCCCGCTTTGCGGCATATTCCCTGGCGGGAACACCGATCTGAGGATCGTTGAAAGACTTATAGTAGAACTTCGCGGCTTCCTTGAGGATATCCTTTACCCTGTTCTTTTCTTCCTTTTGGATGCTCTCGCCGGAATATCCCGTCTCCGGGATATCGACACCGTAGATGCCTGCCAGATGCCTGATGGCTTCGGGATAGCTCAGATGCTCTATCTCCATGATGAAGTTGATGGCATTTCCGCCCTTGCCGCATCCAAAACAGTGATAGATGCTCTTTCCGGGATGGACTGAGAATGACGGCGTCTTCTCAGAATGAAAAGGACAGAGTCCCCAGAGATTTGAGCCGGAACGCTTGAGCTGCACATAGCGGCCTACGACAGATTCGATATCTGCCCTGGTAAGCACTTCATCTATAACACTTTCAGGTATCAGTCCCATGTTCGCCTCTGATTAAAATAAAAGCCCGGTGATTATCCGGGCCTTTAGTGATAGCCGATAAAAAAGCTCAGTCTTCTTTCTTATCCTTTTTCTTGCCAAAAAGGCCGGTCTTCTCAGGCTGCTCAACCTTCTTGATGGATCCGTCAGGATTGAGCTGGTCACGCTTGATTACTGTTTGTATAGCACTTTTCGTGAAAGTTACAAGAGAATTTGCAGCCGAAGTCGAGATAGTGACCTCATCTCCCTTGATATTGGCCACAAAACCGACAAGACCGCCGATAGTAACTACCTTATCGCCGACAGAGAGCTTGCTCATCTGTTCCTTGAGTTCCTTGTCCTTTTTACGCTGAGGTCTGATAAGCACAAAGTAAAAGACCACGAACATGATCAAAAGAAGACCTAAGGAAGCAACAGATCCCATCATCTCGCCCGGAGCTCCGAACATACTCATGGTTCCTGCATCATCAAAATAAAACATTTATATTTCCTCCAAAATTAAATATCTGTATATTGAGCTATTACATCAGACATCGTGAAATAACCCTTCTCTTTGCCTGCCATGAACTTTGCGGCAGTAAGAGCGCCCTTGGCGAAGACTTCTCTTGTCTGTGCGCTGTGGCTGATCGTAAGGATCTCCTCATCACTGATGAACATTGCACTGTGTTCACCGACAATATTGCCGCCCCTGATGGAAGAGATGCCGATCTCATTCTTTGCTCTGGCCTTGTTGACACTGTGTCTGTCATAGACATATTCAACAGTGTCGGGGATCTCCTGATCGATGGCGGAAGCTATCATCATGGCAGTGCCTGAAGGTGCGTCGAGCTTTCTGTTGTGATGAGCTTCAACGATCTCGATGTCAAATTCAGGATAAAGGATCTTCGTAGCCTTCTTGCAGAGCTCGACCATAAGGTTGATGCCGAGGCTCATGTTTGCGGACTTGAATACAGCGATCTTCTCCGAAGCTTCAAGGATGCTTGCGACAGTCTCGTCAGAAAGCGCCGTCGTGCAGCATATAAAAGGCTTATTGCGTGTTAAAGCAAACTCAAGGATCGTGGGAACCGCTTTTGCATTAGAAAAGTCGATGATAACATCGAAATCCTCTGTGCATTCGTTAAGGCTCGTATAGACCGGGAAATCGTAGCTGTCATTGGAGATAATGTCTCCGCCGGCAACGATCCTGTAATCAGGATTGTTATAACATAGCTCGGCAATGGCTTTGCCCATTCTGCCGCAACAACCGTTTAGAAAGATATTGACCATTTTTCCACTCCTGTTCCTTATCGTTCTTACTTTGCGAGAAAATCTGCCATGGCTGAAGTGTCATACTGCTTGAGCACCTCAACGACCTTATCGTGATTTGCCTTGCTCATCTCACAGAGAGGAAGTCTGCAGGGACCTGCATTCCAGCCGAGGATATTCATTGCTTCCTTGACGGGGATCGGGTTTACTTCGCAGAACATAGCCTTAACGAGCGGAATGAAACCGATCTGGGCATTTCTTGCCTCTTCGGTGTTTCCGTCGATGTAATCGTGGATCATCTTGGATGTTTCCTTAGGCATGATGTTGGCGATAACTGAGATAACACCCTTTGCGCCGAGTGAGAGCATCGGAACAGCAAGTCCGTCCTCACCTGAATAGAGCGCATATCTGTCTCCGCACAGGCTGTAGATCTCGGGAACCTGACCGAAATTGCACTCCTTGACGCCTACGATATTCTCGTAAACGGAAAGTCTCTTGAGGAGTTCAGGTCCGATGTTTACGTTTGTTCTTGAAGGAACGTTATAAAGTATGATGGGAAGCTCGGGAACCGCCTCCGCGATCTTTGCGTAGTGACGGAAAAGTCCTTCCTGTGTGCACTTGTTGTAATAAGGCGTTACGAGTAATGCAGCATCAGCGCCGAGCTCATATGCCGTTTTAGTAAGAGAAACGCCGAATGCGGTATCGTTGGAACCTGTTCCTGCGATAACGGGAACTCTTCCGGCAACTGTATCAACAGCAAACTTGATAGCTTCAACGTGCTCTTCTTCTGTCATGGTGGCAGCTTCGCCGGTCGAACCACAGATGATTATGGAATCGATGCCCTGCGCTATCTGGAATTCGATAAGGCGTCCGAGCTCATCGAAATTGATCCCGCCATCCTCAAAGAAAGGAGTAACGATGGCAACACCGGCACCTACAAATACAGGCTTGGACATATATATGCCTCCTAGTGAAAGATTAACAAAAATACGAGTTTTAACCCTAAAACCTATTTTGACTAATGGATTTTAACACCTAATATTATTAATAGTCAATTTATACTTCTGGGGTGCACAATTGTACTTCCACAGCGCACAATCAAAGGAATTTAACCTTCCTGGGGATCGTTATCGAAGGACATCGGATACTTCACATGGTCGAAGTCAGCAATGAGCCTTTTGAACACGCTGTTTATGGCGGATTTGTTTACCGACTTGATAACAAAAGACATTCTGTACCGTCCCCTCAGCTCGTAAATAACACAGGGTATCGGTCCATACACTTCAAACTGGTATTTCGGATCCTGAAACGAAAGAAAATCGTTAAGATACTTGGCAAGTATATTTGCCCTCTGGATGAGCTTGTCCTCATCGGTAAGCGAGAGCACTATCTCACCCACCGCTTTAAACGGAGGAAGATTGAGCTTTTTCCTGTACTCTATCTCCTGATCGTAGAAAGCCCTGTAATCCTGAGAGCATGCGAATCTGAACAGAGGCTGATCCGGCCTGTAGCTCTGAATGAAAACTTTACCCGGATGATCTCCCCTGCCGGCTCTTCCTGCAGCCTGCGTTATCAGCTGGAACGCTCTTTCCGAAGCCTTAAATGACGATGAGGCCAGCATCAGATCGGCACCTAAAACACCTACCACCGTGCAGTCAGGGAAATCCAGACCCTTGGCGATCATCTGGGTGCCTATAAGTATCGAAGCCTCTTTATTCGCAAACTTCTCGATTATCTCCTTGTGCGCGCCGGGAGTCATGGTGGAATCCTGGTCCATCCTTAAGACCTTCTCATGCGGGAACACCTGATGGAGGAATTCCTCGAGCTGCTGAGTACCGAATCCCGCCTTCGTAAAATGATTGCCGCCACAGTAAGAGCACCTCGCCTCATAGGACGGAAGCGTATATCCGCAGTAATGACATATAAGGCTCTGCGTGCCGTTGCGCCTGCTGTTGTGCAGTGTCATGGCAACGGAGCAATTCTTGCAAGTGACCGGCTCACCGCAGTCTTCACATATGAGAGTTCTCGAAAAGCCCCTCCTGTTGAGCAGCAGTATGGCCTGCTTGTTCTCGGAAAATGCGACAGACATCGCCTGCCTCAAAGGAAGAGACAGCATATCCCCGCTTCCGAGTTTTATCTGCTCTTTCATGTCGACAGGTATTATCTCGGGCAGAACAGCTTCCTGCCTTGCCCTGTTCTTAAGTTCAAGTAATTTATATACATTTTTCCGGGCGGCATAGAAACTTTCAACGGAAGGTGTGGCGGAACCCAAAACGACCGTACATCCTGTCTTCTGAGACCTGAGCCTTGCGATATCCTTTGCGGAATACCTTGGATGCGATTCAGACTTATATGAACTGTCGTGTTCCTCGTCCAGTATTATCAGCCTGAGATCTACCGCCGGAGCAAAGACTCCGCTCCTCGGGCCGACTATAACCTTTGCTCTGCCCGTCCTGATGTTGTTCCACTGCTCGTAGCGCTGTTTGTCGGTCAGCCTGCTGTGGAGCACCGCAACACTGTCACCGAGTCTTCCCTTTATCCAGTTGATGGTCTGTGGTGTCAGTGATATCTCGGGCACGAGATATATGACGCTTCCGCCGTCAGCTATTACCTTCTTCGCACAATTGAGATAAACTTCGGTCTTTCCGCTTCCGGTGATGCCGAAGAGCAGAAAAGTACCGGCAGTCCTGCTGTCAATGCCTTTACAAATCTCATCGACCGCTTCCTGCTGCTCGGGAGCAAGATCATATTCTTCGGTAAATTTATCCTGGAGCACCTCATCTTCTGCCACAGCAGAAGCATCTTCTTCCGCTGTCTCCTTCACGAGTCTTACAAGACCTTTGTCCTCAAGTGCTTTTACCTGAGCTGCAGAACATGACAATGAAGTCATGAGTTCCTTTCTCGTACACTTTCCGCGCTCAAGAAGATACTCGAGGATATTTATATGCGCGGCTGATCTGAGTTTCTCGCTGTCGAGAACGTCATTTGCTGTCTGCTCTGAAATGAGCTCAACAAAAACTTCCATGGGATCTTTATGATTAACGACACATGAAGGCACCATGAGTTCTACCACTTCGCCTCTGGTGCAGTTAAACCTCTCGCTGATATTGCCGATCATGGCGATCTGATCACCGTTAAGCACGGGAAGAGAGGACATCAGCGAACCGATGTCCTTAATCTTCGCTATATCTCCGTCAAATGAATCCTTGAGTTCGATTACAACTGCGGTCTTCTGAGTATCCCCCATTCCGAAAGGAACGGATACCATCGATCCCGGAAGAACGGAACCTTCCAGTTCTTCGGGCACATGATAGGTATAGAGTCTGTCAGTCTGCCTTACGGCACCTCTGAGGATAACTCCGCAATACATGCATTACCCTCCGAAACCGCCGCCGTTATTACCGTCGTCTTTATTACCGTCGTCTTTATTGCCGTCGTTGCCGCCGAGCAGGTCAAAGAAATCAATCTGAGCGCTTTCTGGCAGATCATCAAGTATACCGCCGTAATCCAGGAGTTTCTGCGTTACTGACTGTCCGACGCCTGTCCTTCTCATGAACTCGTCACGGTTCTTGAACGGACCGTCTTTTCTAGCCTTCTCGATCGCTTCCCCGTTGGCGGGCGATACGCTGCTGATGGCACAGAACGGAGGTCTGATCTTCTTGGGACCGGCCTTCGCGAACTTCGTGCCGAGTGAATCCTCGAGAGTAATGGGCGCAAAGGTTATGCCTCTCGCATACATCTCCTCGATAAGCTCGTAGAAATAGTATTTGAGCTTGGTATTGGGATCTCCCTTCTCGTGCATCTCATCAGCGAGTTCTATACGTCTCTTCTTTACCCTCTCGGGTCCGTTGCACATCTGCTCGGCATCGAACAGACCTTCACCTCTGTTGGTAAAGAATGAACAATAGTATTCCTCAGGATAGTAGACCTTAAACCAGGCTACTCTCAATGTCGATATTGCATACGCTGCAGCATGTGCCTTCGGGAACATGTACTTGATCTTCTGGCAGGATTCGATATACCAGTCAGGAACTCCGCAGTCTTTCATCTCCTGTACATACTCAGGCCATTTAGCGATCTTTCCTGCGGCTACTTTACCCTTACGTACACCTTCCATGATATCGAAGGCATCTTTATTGGGAAGACCCCAGTAGATCAGGCTTGTCATGATGGAGTCACGGCATCCGATTACCGAATTAAGGTCACATATACCGTTCCTGATAAGATCCTGGGCATTGCCGGTCCATACGTCGGTACCATGCGAGAGACCCATGAGCTGTACAAGATCGTAGAACCTTGTCGGCTTCGTTTCCTTGATCATTCCTCTGGCCATGTTAGTGCCGAGCTCCGAAAGTCCCAAGGTGGCTGATCCTGCATCGGTGGCCTCTATCGGGAATCCAAGGGCATCCGTACCTACAAGAAGGCTCATAACCTTCTCATCAGGGATCGGTATGTCGGTTATGGTTACTCCCGTGATGTCACTTAACATTCTCAACACCGTAGGATCGGCATGACCTAAGATGTCGAGCTTGAGGATAGTGTCATGCATCGCACGGAAGTCGAAGTGCGTCGTTATGATGCCGCAGTCTGTCTTGTTTGCCGGGAACTGGATCGGAGTAAACTCGTAAATGTCCATTTCCTTCGCGATAACGACGATTCCGCCGGGGTGCTGAGATGTGGTCCTCTTTACACCGATGATGTCTCTGGACATGTATGCAAGATGCGCCTGGGTGTACTTCTCCCCGCGCTCATCAAGTATCTTGCGGCAGATGCCGTAAGCATTCTTATCCTGATAAGCGCCTATCGTACCTGCCTTGAACGTGTGCGTTCCACCGAAGAGCACGCCGACATATGCATGAGCTCTCGGCTGGTATTCGCCCGAGAAGTTAAGGTCGATATCAGGCTGCTTATCACCCTTGAATCCGAGGAATGTCTCGAAAGGAATATCCTGTCCGTCCGGAATGAGCTTCTCGCCGCACTCCGGACAATTCTTCGGGGGCAGATCGTAACCTGATCCGTATACGCCCGTGTTATCGAACTCGGCATAATTACACTTAGGACATCTGTAATGCGGAGGCAGCGGATTAACTTCAGAGATACCGCACATGGTGGCGGCAAATGAAGAACCTACCGATCCTCTCGAACCTACTACGTATCCGTCATTATTTGATTTCTTAACGAGTCTGTATGCGATGTAGTACATGATCGCATAACCGTTACCGATTATGGATTCAAGCTCTCTGTCGAGTCTCGCCTTAACGACTTCGTTAAGAACGCCGTTATGGCGGTACATCCTGTTAGCTCTTGTATAAGCAATGTCTCTTACGTCGGCAGCTGCCCTCGCGATCTGCGGAGGATAAGATCCGTCAGGGAAAGGCTTGATGCCGAACTCGATAAGATCGGCTATCTTATTCGTATTGTCAATGACGACTTCTTCGGCCTTTTCCTTACCGAGATACGAGAACTCGGCGAGCATCTCATCGGTAGTCCTGAAATACAGATCGCTCTGCATCTCAGCATCGTCGAATCCCATGCTCATGAGCAGGTATTTTCTGTAGATACCGTCTTCCTTATTAAGGAAATGGGAGTCTGTAGTGGCACAGCACATCATGCCGTGATCGTCAGCCGTCTCGACCAGAAGTTCATTGATGACCTGAATGTCAGCTTCGTTCATCGCAACCGGACCGGTGTCAGATTTGGCAGGATCCTGTCTTGTAATGAACATGTTGTTGCAGAGCGGCTGGATCTCCACATAATCGTAGAGATTCAGTATCTTTTGGAACTCAGTGTCTGTCTTAAGGAATTCCCTTGTCGCTTTCCTGTCCTTGCCGAGTTTCTTATATGAAGAGATCACATAGCGGTAGATCTCGCCTCTTTCGCAGGCACCGCCTACAATGATGCCGGACTTGAAATACTTCAGAAGGCTCTTGGGAGTCCTCGGTCTTTTCGCGAAATAATGGATCTGCGATTCGGATACGATACGGTAAAGGTTATAAAGTCCCATATTCGAACGCGCAAGATAGATGATATGGTATGTGGGCGATTCGGCAAAACCGCCGTTCTTCTTTGTCGACTTGATCCTTTCGGGCGTATAGTGTCCTACTGAATAGTTGATCTTAAGCGCATCGACCGAACCGGCGTCCTTGAGGCAGGATATGAGGACCGATGCTGACTTGTAGCAGGTAGAGAACATATCATCAAACTCATCACCTGATGCAGTAAAGGTAAAATCAGCACCTTTGGCAGCAAGAAGTTCATCCACATCCTTAAACTCTCCCTTATAGAAAGTCTCAAGGATTTCCTCATCAGATGTTGCAGGCATAAGGAACTTATGTCTGTAGTAGACGTGATCTTCGATGTTGATGCCGTAGCCGGCGCGTCTGAGGAAAGAGAGCGTAGTGAAGATGTCGGGACCTGTAACATAGGAATCACCGATGAATTCCAGGAGCTCTCCCATTGCGAAATAAGAATCGCAGGGCTCACCTGAACCCGGATAGATGACGTCGTCGAATTCGGCATGGAAATCGGCAACATGCTCAAAGATCAGTTCCTCGGGAATGACCTCGTCTTCACCGTCTGCATATTCACCGGTAATGTCGAGATCGACATTTACGGCCTTACCGAGAAGCGCATGCGGATCTCTGGGCTTGACGGCAATGTTCTCATCGCTCAGGCTGTCCGGTATCTCTTCGGGAGACCAAAGCGACTTATCGATATCGTGAGATGCGAACTCCATTGCATCCTGATCGGATTCGCCCTCTTCTTCAGGCTTAACGGCCTTGTATCCCTTAAGTCTGAACTTGGATGCGCATACGGTGGTAAACGTGTCCTTAAGGGCATCGTCACCATTCCGCTTAATAACAATGGAAACAAAAGAACCTACAGCTTTCGGTTTCTGAATGAAATTCAGTGAAGCGTCATCATCGACATCAGAAGGCTTGATCTTGTCATTCTTGACATCGTAAGGAAGGTTATAAAATACGGTCGGACCGTCTTCAACAAGATAGCCCTCGCATCCGAGTATGCACTTGATGGGCTCTTCTCCGCTGTCCTTGCGTGATTTGTTGATCTCCTTTGCCTTTTCAAAGACATGCGGAAAAGCCTGTACGACGCCGTGATCGGTAACAGCGCAGGCGCTGTGGCCGAATGAAGCCGCGAGTTTTATGAGATCGGCAGGATCCGTCGTCGCGTCGCTCTCGCTCATCTTGGTGTGAACGTGCAGTTCGACTCTCTTCCTCTCGGCCTTGTCCTTTCTCTTAGGAGGACGCTCAGCCTTAAAGAAACCGGAGACCTTGATGCCTTTGTCGCCGCTGTAAGAATCGTTCTCACAGTTGCCCTGGATACCGATGAACCCGCCCTTGCCGTATTCCTTCTGGAACTGATCGGCTTCCTCGGGCTTAAGGAATGCAACGCAGGAAATACCGTCTGTAGCATCGAGACAGTTAAACTTTATGATGACGGTCTTGCCTGACTTGGCAAGCTTGAAATCATCAGTGAAAGTGATATCGCCGGCGATGTTTACGTCGACATCTCCAATCGTCAGATCGGCGATGTTCATGAATACCGCATCTTTCTTTACGCGGCCGAAGAGCTGGTTCTCGGCATTCTCCTGTCTCCTGTAGAAAGACTGCTTGTCCTCCTGACGGGCTTCCTTTCTCATCTGCTGGGCCTTGAAAGCCCAGGAATCCTTGCCGGCCTCTGCATCCTTTTCATCAGAAGAATCCTTGTCATTCTTCTTTTTTCTCTTGCTCTTCTTATCTTCGGAAACGTATTCGTCAAAAGTCTCGAGCCTGCCCTCGTCAATAGCAAGCCTGACGATATCTTCCGGTGACATATCATTTCCGGCATATTCAGGTTCTACGGAAGTGATCTCTACGGTTCCGCCGATATCGCTGCCGAGACATATGGCCATTGCGCCCTTTACGGCAGCCGTGAGCTGCTCTCTGTCAATGTCGTTGAGCATCATCTCAAGGCCCGACGGGATATTGACATGCGTAAGATATGCAAGGATGTCGCCCTTGTCATAATCTATGTCAGTCTGAATGCTTATGAACCCGACAGTATCTGCTACTCCGCCGGTATTGTCGCGTTCAATGTAATAGCAGACAAGATTATTTACAAACTCGCAGATATCAGGAAGATTAACATAATCCAGTCCTGCAAAAGTCAGGTTTACCTTTGTACCGAAATCACGCTCGAGCTCTTCGACGAATACGACGAGACTGTTATTTGAAGTCAGCGAATCCGCACCTTCGATTATCAGGTTGATCGCGGATTTTGCCTTATAGATGTCTACCTTTACGACAAAAAGATCACAAAGGTCCTTATACTTCTCCTGATCTACATTAAAAAGCTCAAGTAGCTTTACTCTTTTCTTCTCCAACTCTGATCACTTCCCTTACAAATTCTTCGACCGCTGTGGATGCCGGGATCTTCCTTACCGGCTCGCCCTTCTCGAACAGGACGAATTCATCCTTTCCGCCTGCGATGCCGATATCGCATTCTCTTGCTTCTCCGGGACCGTTTACTACACAACCCATTACGGCAACCTTAAGGTTATAAGGGAGATTGGTTACTTTGGCTTCGATCTGCCCCGCGAGTTCTATGAGAGGGACCTGTGTCCTCCCGCAAGTGGGACAGGATATAAAAGTTATTCCGCCGTCTCTGAGATCCAATGCTTTGAGGATCTGTTTAGCTGTGATCACTTCGTCCACGGGATTGCCGGTAAGTGACACCCTTATGGTGTCTCCTATACCTTCTGCAAGAAGAGCGCCGATTCCGACTGCCGACTTGATCGCTCCTTCACGCACCGTACCTGCCTCGGTAACGCCGACATGAAGAGGATAGTCGCATGATCTCGCAAGGATCCTGTAGGTGTCGATGGTAAGTCTGGGTGACGAGGACTTGATCGAAATTACGATATCGTCAAAATCCTGATCTTCCAAAAGCTTTACCGCACCCAAAGCACTCTCGGTCATGGCATCCGCATTGACCTCTCCGTACTTTGCAAGGATCTCGCGGGATATGGAGCCGGAATTGACTCCGACGCGGATCGGGATGCCCCGTTCCTTACATTTATCCGCAACTGCCTTTACTTTCTCGGGACCGCCGATATTACCGGGATTGATCCTGATCTTCGCAGCACCGTTCCCGGCAGCCGCGAGTGCCAGTCTGTAGTCGAAATGGATGTCCGCAACAACAGGGATCGGAGATTCCGAAGTGATAATCTTCAGAGCTTCAGCCGCCTCCATATCGGGAATGGCGACTCTCGTGATGTCACAACCGTGATCGGCAAGCTCTCTGATCTGGGCAAGAGTAGCCTTCGCATCTCTGGTGTCAGTATTGTTCATCGACTGGATCTTAACAGAAGACCCGCCGCCTACTTCAACATTGCCGATCAAGACTTTCTTCGTCATAATTGTTCTCCTAAAACTACGGTCAGTAACCGAAAATGATCCTCAGTATATCCGAAACGAAAGCGAATAACAGGAGCAGTATGATCAGGACGAATCCGACCACGGTGAGCCTGCCTTCGGCTTTCTCGGACAGCTTCCTTCCGATGACCATCTCGACGACTACCAGGATGATCTGTATGCCGTCAAGACCCGGGATGGGAAGAAGATTTGAAAATGCCAGTGCGATGGAGATAATAGCGCTCAGCATTATGAGCATATAGATCTTCTCGCCTACAGTGTCCTTCTCTTCGCTGACGACATCGTTGACCATGGTGGTAATACCAATGGGACCCGATACCAAATTATATGCTTTTACCTTTCCGGCGATAATATCTTTGATGCCTCTCAAGGTAATATTCCCGATCGAAGCCGGCATTTTGGCCGCATATGCTAACGCAGCGAAAAATCTTGCGGGAGAATTTACGTAATAAGGGATAAGCGAGATGCCTCTCGATGTGGCGTATTCGACATATTTCGGTGCAAGCTCGACATCTTCGGATTTCCCGTCTCTTACATATGTTATGGTAAGGACCTCGTCCGTCAGGCTGTAGAGATATTCGTCAAAACCGTCCTCGGCAACGGAAACGCCGTTGATATGCGTGACATAGTCGCCTTCCTTAAGCACGGGGTTGCCGTTATTCTGCTCTTCCTCTACGGAATGGACGAGCCATCCTTTATGCTCATTCTCGGTGGACATCGATTCAACCGTGATGAACAGCATGGGTCTTGTCCTGATGACAGGAGTAAGTGTCAGATCGTATGTCGAGCCGTTCTCTTTTGACTTGAGCGTCAGCGTCATTACGGAAGCCGGATCGTCTGCGTCAAACTCGTAGTAAAGATCGTAGGCGGAATAAACCTTGTGACCGTTTACGGCCTTTATGGTGTCTCCAGCCGTGTACTGAGTAGAGACGACGCCCGTCTGAGCACCTTCAATGGGCTTGCCGATATCCGTGCTGACAAATCCCGTTACGCAGAAGATGCCGCAGAATATGGAGATACCGAGTATCAGGTTCATTATGGGACCCGCAAGCGAGACCATGAGTCTTTTGAACCTCGGCTGATTAACCAGGAGTTCCGGATCGTCGCTCTCGACGACATATCCTTCCTCATCTATCTGGTTGAAACGGACATAAGCTCCTATGGGGATGAGCCTTATCGTGAAGTCTACGTCCTTATGTCTCCATTTAAGGAGCTTGGGACCGACAAATATCGACACTTCATAGACTTTTATCTTTAGGAGTTTTGCTACCCAGAAATGTCCGAGTTCATGCAGAGTGGCGAGCACTCCGAGCATAAGGACAACGAAGATGATACTGCGGACTATATTCATGAGCAGCTCTTCCCGTCTATCAGTTCATCGGCATACGCTCTTGCATCCGTATCGGCCTGCTCGACAGAATCAATCGTAAGTTCAGTATTTCCAATAACCGCATCCATCTTTTCGACGGTCTCAAAGACGGTCCTCTCGATGTCGAGGAAACCTATCCTGCCGGCAAGGAAAGCCCTGACTGCAGATTCGTTGGCGGCATTCATGACTGTCGGAACGAGCCCTCCCCTGCGTCCGGCCTCATATGCGAGTCCGACCAGTCTGAAGACATCAGTGTCGCAGCGCTCGAAAGTAAGATTCGACAGAGCCGCATCGAAAGGATCGAATTCTTCGACTATCGCGGTTCCCCTCTCGGGATAATAAAGTGCAACTTCTATGGGAAGTATCATAGAAGGTCTTCCCATCTGAGCCAGGACTGAACCGTCCTTCATCTTTATCATCGAATGGATGACGCTCTGCGGATGAACGACGACATCGATATTGTCAACCGATATGCCGAAAAGGTGGTGCGCCTCGATTATCTCAAGGCCCTTGTTCATCATGGTCGAAGAATCGATGGTGATCTTTCCGCCCATGTTCCATGTGGGATGCTGAAGAGCATTTTCACGGGTAACGTTCTCGAGCTTGTCTCTTGTCATTCCTCTGAAAGGTCCGCCTGATGCTGTGATCATGATCCTGTCTAGATCATCTCTCTTCTCACCTTTCAGACACTGCCAGATCGCCGAATGCTCGCTGTCTATGGGGAGCATCTTTACGCCTTTCTCCCTGATAAGCGGCATTATGATGTCTCCGCCCGCGACCAGTGTCTCTTTATTTGCAAGTGCGATATCCTTGCCGCTCAGCACGGCATGATATACGGGCTCTAAGCCTGCAAAACCTACGATGGCGCCGACCAGTGTATCACAGGAATCAAGAGTTGCCGCCGTGATATTGCCTTCCCTGCCGGAAAGGACTTCTGTATCGATTCCTTCATTCTTAAGTCTGGAGGAAAGCTCTGCCGCCTTCTTTTCGTCAACGACACAGCAGACCTTCGGTCTGAACTCAATAACCTGGCTATAAAGGGTATCCGCATCGCTGTTGCAGGTAAGCGCTTCGACCGTAAAGTCCTCAGGCGCGTTCCTTACGACTTCAAGGGTCTGTTTTCCTATCGACCCCGTTGAACCCAATATAGATAATCTGCGCATATTAACTCTCCTATATGTGATGATTTCCGTTGAAGTGATTTCCCGTCAGAACAGGTTATTTGCGATCAATGCAAGGAGCAATGCCGTCGGCAGCGTAAAGAAAGCACTGTCGAACCTGTCGAGCATTCCGCCGTGTCCCGGGAAGATATTACTGAAATCCTTAATGCCAGTCCTTCTCTTGATGACAGAGCAGAACCAGTCGCCGAGCTGCGACATTACCGAGATCAGGATCCCCAAAAGGAACATTATTATCCCGTACCGGACCATCCCCATCTCGATATTGTCGACCTTATAAATTACAAGACATGAATAGACAGTGACTGCAACCGCGCAGAAGATCGATCCGCCGATGCAGCCCTCCCACGTCTTTTTTGGTGATATGTGAGGAACTATCTTATGCTTGCCGAAAGCAACACCCGTAAAGTAAGCAAAAGTATCTGTTGCCCAGGGAGCGAAAAGACCGATCACCATATAGAACCATCCGTGTGGCAGGAACAGCATGGCACAGTCCAGACAGAAAAGCGGGAATGAAATATAAAAGACCATACCGCCCGTGAACATGCCGTTCAGGAATGACTTGTCGTCATTCGGTCTTACGAGGGGAAGGTTTATGCCGCAGGAGACGGAATACATGCATACGATAATGAGATAGAGCGCCATCGTATTCTCGACCTTGAGGTTGAATACGAGTCCGCATACCATCACGAGTGTGGCAAGTCCCATGCCGATGCAAAGGAGCGACCTTGAAGGTCTGTATCCGCCGTGCTTAAGGGCTCTGTACATCTCGATGCACACACAAACGCCGATAATCACGGACATTACAACGGCAGTTACAGGCCAAAAATACGCCGGCACGAAAAATGACAGCACCAAGACCGTAAATATAATGCCTGTAATGATCCTCTGTCTCAATTTATTTCTTGCTTTCCTTCTTTGACAGGCCGCCGAAACGTCTGTCCCTCAATGCATAATCCCTGAAAGCCTGGGTGAGTTCCTCATACCCGAAGTCAGGCCACAGGACGTCTGATACCCAGAATTCGGAATATGCGCATTCCCACAAAAGGAAATTCGATATCCTCTGTTCTCCCGACGGTCTGATTATGAGCTCAGGATCGGGTACGTCGGGAAGATAAAGATTGTCGGCGATCATCTGCTCGGTGATATCTGCAGGGTCGACCGTTCCGGCCTTTACCTGCTCAGCTATCTTACGGCAGCTCGATACGATCTCTCTTCTTCCGCCGTAATTGAACGCAACGATGAGCTGCATCTTCGGACGGTCCTTGGATCTCTCCTCGCCTGTCCTGCAGACTTCCCTGATCTTCTCGGGAAGCGCTTCTATATCTCCGGTGAACCTTACCCTTATGCCTTCTTCGGCGAGCTCGGGATCATAACGGTCAAAGAACTCAACGAAAAGCTTCATTAGCTGGTCGACCTCACCTTCAGGTCTCGACCAGTTCTCTGTGGAGAACGCATAGACCGTCAGATACTTAACTCCGTATCTTCCGCAGTTGCGGCAAAGTTCTTTTAAGTTCTCCGCACCCGCCCTGTGTCCGGCGCTTCTGGGAAGGTGTCTTTTTGTGGCCCACCTTCCGTTGCCGTCCATTATCACACCCAAAGATACGGGGACCTTAAGGTCTCCCGTATCATAAGTCTTTTCCTGTTTATTACCGAGTATGGCCATTTATCAGATTTCCATAAGTTCCTTGTCTTTAGCCTCGCAGACCTTGTCGACCTCTGCGGTGAACTTATCGGTGATCTTCTGGATCTTCTCTTCAAATTCCTTGAGGGAATCGTCGGTGAGTTCCTTCTTCTTGTTGGCTGCACGCATCTTGTCGATGGAGTCACGGCGTACGTTACGGATAACGACCTTTGTCTCGTCGCCGTAGACCTTAACCTGCTTAACGAGATCCTTACGTCTTTCCTCTGTGAGCATAGGGAAAACGAGTCTGATCATCTTACCGTCGTTTGTGGGATTGATGCCGAGATCTGAAGCCTGGATGGCATGCTCGATCTCTCTGAGCATCTTGGGATCCCAAGGTGTGAGCGTGATCATCCTGGCTTCGGGAACCTGGATGTTCGCTACAGCATTAAGAGGAGACGGCGCACCGTAGTAATCAACGGTGATCTTGTCCAGAACATGCGGATTGGCACGGCCTGCACGGATCGTGTTGAGGTTCTCCTGAAGGTTATCGATGCACTTCTGCATTTTTGCTTCGATGTCATCGTAATCTTTCTTTGTGATCTCGATCATTGCCATAATTGTAGCCTCCTCAATATTTTAATTTATTCTTTTACAACGAGTGTTCCGAGGTTTTCGCCCTTTACGATCCTGACGATGTTTTCGGGATCTTCCATAGAGAAAACAAGCATCTTGGTATGGTTATCACGGCAGTGAGCTGCAGCTGTGGCGTCCATTACCTTGAGGTCATTCTTAAGGACTTCATCGTATGTAACCTTCTCGTACTTGACAGCATCAGGGTACTTCTTAGGATCCTTGTCATATACGCCGTCAACCATTGTAGCCTTAAGCAATACATCAGCACCGATCTCGGTTGCTCTTAAAGCAGCACCTGAATCTGTTGAGAAATAAGGGTTACCTGTTCCGCATGCGAAAATTACGATACGGCCCTTCTCCAAGTGTCTTACAGCTCTCTTTCTGATATAAGGCTCTGCCATTTGTCTTACTTCGATAGCAGACAAGACTCTCGTAACTGCACCCATCTGCTCCAAAGCGTCAGAAAGAGCAAGAGCGTTCATAAGAGTTGCAAGCATTCCCATGTGGTCTGCAGTAACTCTGTCCATCTTCTCAGAAGATCTCCCTCTCCAGAAGTTACCGCCGCCAACGACTACGGCAACCTGAACACCGAGATCAGAAACTGCTTTAATGCTTGCTGAGATTTCTTTAAGAACTTCGTCGTTGATACCCAGCTTGGCATCGCCTGCCAAAGCCTCACCGGATATCTTCAAAAGAATACGCTTATACTTTGTATCACCCATAAAGGTTTTTCCTCCGCGAAAATTTCTTTCAATAGATTTTATCAATAATATCTGCATATTAAAAGAATAAATATACAAAGGCTCGGCAGATTAGAGGTTATTAAGAATTCCGGCGGAAAAACTAAAGGGCTGCCTTCAAAGTGATTACTCACTCAAAGACAGCCCTGTTGATACTTACTGAAATATCAGTCAGAACTTATTAGAGTCCGGCCTGCTTTCTAACTTCCTCAGCGAAATCGTCAACCTTCTTCTCGATGCCTTCGCCAAGACCGAATCTTGTGAAACGGACTACGGAAACATTAGCGCCGATAGCCTTGATGGACTGATCGATGTACTGGGAGATCGTGAGATCGTCATCTCTGAAGAACTCCTGATCAACGAGGCAGTTGAGCTTGTAGAAGTTCTTGATCTGTCCGGGAACGATACGCTCCATAACTATCTTCTCAGGCTTGCCCTCTTCGAGAGCCTTGTTCTTGATGATCTCAACTTCCTTGTCGAGCTCTTCCTGGGGAACTTCCTCTTCGGAAACCCAGTTAGGTCTCATGGAAGCAACCTGCATGCCGATGTTCTTTGCGAAATCAGCAAACTCAGGCTTTGTGATTACGGAATCGTCATCTGTTGAAACTTCAACGAAAACGCCTACCTTACCGCCCATGTGGATGTAAGAAGCAACAGCGCCGTTGCCCTCTACCTCATAGATAACGAATCTTCTGATCGATGTGTTCTCACCGATATCAGCGATAGCTTCCTTCTGGAAGATCTCAACTGTCTTGGACTCATCGCTGTAAAGAGGCTGAGCCATGAGCTCTTCAAGAGTAGCAGGCTTCTTAGCAAGGATGTGTGTGGAAACAGCTTCGCAGAAGTTCTTGAACTTATCTGTGTTAGCGGCAAAGTCTGTCTCGATGTTGATCTCAACGAGAACGCCGGACTTCTTGTCGTCAGCGATCTTGGATACTACTGCACCCTCAGCAGCGATCCTGGCGGACTTCTTCTCAGCCTTAGCCATACCCTTTTCACGGAGCCAAGCCTTAGCCTTCTCGATATCACCGTCGCACTCTGTAAGAGCCTTCTTGCAGTCCATAATGCCGCAATCTGTAAGATCACGAAGTTCTTTAACCTGTTGTGCTGTAATTGCCATATATGTTCTCCTTTACGATTTTTAGTTTAGAAATATATCAAGACTCGGAAGCGATCTCTTCGATGGACTTCTCGCCTGCATCCTCAGCAGCCTGCTCTTCAGCAACTTCAGCTGTAGCAGCCTGTGCTTCTGCGGAATCAAGATCCATACCCTCAGATGTAGCATCCTCACCCTGGTGAGCTTCGATAACTGCATCAGCCATCTTAGCTGTGATGAGCTTGACTGCACGGATAGCATCGTCGTTACCCGGGATTACATAGTCAACTTCATCAGGATCGCAGTTTGTATCAACGATAGCAATGATCGGGATACCGAGTCTCTTTGCTTCTGCAACTGCATTGTGCTCTTTCTTTGTATCAACGATGAAGAGTGCTGCAGGGAGCTTAACCATGCCGACGATACCGCCGAGGTTCTGATCGAGCTTTGTCATCTCGAGCTTGAGCTTAGCAACTTCCTTCTTTGTTCTGAGATCGAAAGAACCGTCAGCTTCCATTCTTCTGAGTTCTTCAAGTCTTGCTACTCTCTTCTTGATAGTTACGAAGTTTGTGAGAGTACCGCCGAGCCAACGATAGTTAACATAGAACTGTCCGCAACGCTGAGCTTCTTCCTTGATGGAATCCTGAGCCTGCTTCTTTGTACCAACGAAAAGGATATCACCCTTCTCAGCGAGCTCGCGCATAGCGTCAT
>Ga0247611_10000784_pt1 | contig 61430 bp, 41 predicted proteins | sample 177DNAGHGhighgp2_FD_192422 | JGI IMG/M metagenome (GOLD analysis project Ga0247611, IMG submission 192422) | Sheep rumen microbial communities from Palmerston North, Manawatu-Wanganui, New Zealand - 1770 DNA GHGhigh gp2 | ecosystem: Host-associated > Mammals > Digestive system > Stomach > Rumen... | reverse complement strand
GGGACTACGGCGAGGAAGACCTTGTCGGCGTGCGTCATCCCCAGGAAATAAAGCGTGGACGCTTTGTCAATCTGAACATCGACCTTAGCGTCCACGGAGTAGGCGGAGCCGACACCTGGGGCAAGCATACGTTACCTCAGTACACCATCTCAGGTAATCAACCTCATCACTATTCGTTTGTCCTCTCTAGGCATTGAGCTCCGCCCCTGCCGCTGCGAACAGATCGAGTCCCAGCGCAGATAAGCAAGAACTATATCCGTCTTATTAGAGGCCTGTGCATTACGTCCAGGCCTCTTTGCTTAAGACACAGCCCTTTGTGACGCCTCAGCTGTTTTTATTTCCGCTGGGTTTCGGTCTGTTCGCGCTTGGCTTTGTAGAAGCGGTCTACGAAGTCGATCTGTTCGCGGTTGGGGCGCATGATGAGGGAGGCACCGTTGCTGAACTGCATCGTTGTGGGCTTCGATTCGTCGAATGAGGGCCAGTAGGGCAGACCTTTGCCGTTGGGGTTGCCGCTCTTGATGAAGTTCACCCAGTACTGCTGGATGATCTCTGCGACGGCCGACTCATGGGGATACTTCTCGGGCTGTAGCAGGAACTCACCGTTCAGATACATGATGTCGTCGGCATGTGCCACTCCGCGACGGCGAGGATCTTGAGAGAAACTGCGCTTGGAGGGCTGGGCGAGGAAGGCGGCGTAGGCGGGACTCTTGCCGGTCTTCGCCTGCAGGCTCACCCAAGCATACGACGGCCATGCGAAGCCCATATCGCGGAAGGCATCGCCAAAGCCGTGCCAGGCTTCATCGTCGGTAGTGCCTGGATAGTATTTCAGGGCTTCCTCAGCATAGGAGCCGAAGATGGCGTCGACGCTTTTCTTATAGTTCTCGGCCGTCATGTTGCCAGGGGCGAAGAGGGCGCCCTCGTCGGAGTTGGTCATCACGATCACGGGTACATCATTGTATTCGCCACGCTCGTAGAGCCGGTACTGGTCGTCGCAGATTACGTATCCGTCGACACAAGGCCAGAAGCCTGCGAAGCCGACATTACCGTCGCAGAGCGACATGGCATCCATCTGGCGGAGTTGCTTGAGATTCTTTTTCTTCAGATGCTTCTGGAAGGCGAGACCTTGTTTCTCGGCACCTTTCTGCGAGGCATCGACACCAAGCGTGCGGGGTTCGTCCTGCCAGGGGGCAAACGAGCCGCCGCTCTGGCTGATGGCTCCATGGAAGAGGCCTTTGGCCAAGGGTGAGCCACAGAGCAGGCTGCAGCTGATAGCACCGGCACTCTCGCCGCCGATGGTGACCTTCGAGGGGTCGCCGCCGAAGCTGGCGATGTTGCGCTGTACCCACTGCAGGGCAAAGATCTGATCGAGCAGGCCGTAGTTGCCGGAGTGACCGTCGGGATCCTCCTTCGAGAGTTCGGGATGGGCCATGAAGCCGAGGGCTCCCGTGCGGTATTCGATGCTGACGATGACGACACCGCGCAGGGCGAGCTGGCGCCAGAGGTCGCCGCCATACCACTCCGTCTGGAAACCGCCGCCGTGGATCCACACGAAGACGGGCAGGCGGTCGTCGGGCGAGGTGGCGGGTGTGGAGATGCCGAGGTAGAGGCAGTCCTCACTCATCATGTCGGCAGTGCGCCCGGGACGTGTGGGCTGAGGGGGCAGGGGCCCGAAGGTGTCGCATTTCCTGACGCCCTCCCAGGGCAGTGCAGGCTGCGGTGCCTTCCAGCGCAGACTGCCTACAGGCGGCGCGGCGTAGGGGATGGCTTTATACACGGCGAGCGACCCGTCGAGGATTCCCTCTACGTCGCCCGTTTCCACATGGGTCTTCAAGAGCGGCTGCCCTTGCACGTCGGCTGCCAGCATGATGGCACAGACGGTCAGAACGATTGTCAGAATTCTTTTCATCTTCTTGTTTTGTTTTGGGTTGTTGTTATCGTCGGCAAAGTTACATATTATTTTTCATTTTCGCTCAGATTCTCGATAAAATGTCGTATCTTTGCAGCCATTATGTATCCAATAGTGAAATTTCCAGAGCCGGGAACAGTGCTCTATCCCTATCGTGAGAACTGCTGGCACGAGGTGAGCAGGCTGAAGGCGCGCTTTTGTGAGTGGCTGACTCAGCAGGTGGCTGCAGGTGTGGTTTTCAGGAATGATATCGGTATCTGCCTATCAGATAGGATGCCGTTGATTTGTCCCGATATGGTGATTCTTGTAGCAGGTCATCCTGAAGTGCGGGTGGCCGTGGAGATCGACGAGCCTTTCAAGGCTGGTTCCAGAAAGCCGCAGCATTACCTCTCTTGTGGCGATTGTTATCGCGACGGTATGCTGACGCGTCTTGGCTGGATTGTCGTGAGGTTTGCTGAGTCGCAGGTGTGGCACCATCATCAGGCGTGTGCCGACTATCTGGCGGGTGTGTTGTCGAGGCTCCTCCCCGACATCGGGTGGCCCCGTCTTGCCGAGGCGCCTCTGCCGGAGGTGAAGCGCTGGACGCGGGCTGAAGCCCAGAAGATGGCTGCCAAGGCGCCTTCGGGGCCGTGCAGCGATGCCCCGGAACCGCTGTTCGCCATGACGCCCGAGGAGCAGCAGGGCATGCAGCTGGTAAAGCCCCTGCCCCGTTCGCAGGACATGCAGGAGAAGATGGCCGCCTTTAAGGATGCGGGCCGCTATGCGCAGGATGCCGACATCGACTTCGAGCCCGATGAGCATATCTATTTATATAAAGGTAAGCAGCGGCTGTTGTCGGTGAGCGGACTGGCCAACTATTTCTTTGACGGCTTCAATGCGCTGGCAGTGGCCGAGCGGCAGAGCCAGTATAAGGGTATACCGGTGGAGGAATCGCTCGATGCCTGGGACAAGACGGGCTGTATGGCCAGTGAGGTGGGTACCTTCATGCACGCCCAGACGGAGAACTATTTCCACGACGGCACATTCGAGACCGTCTACCCTTTCTGCTATAACGGGCAGACGGAGCCCGTCTCCATCGAAACGGAGAAACGCTATTTCCTCCAGTTTATCAGCGACTACAAAATCCAGCCCTATCGGCAGGAGTGGCCTGTGTATGATCTGGAACTGAACATCGCAGGCACCATCGACCTGATCTGTCAGGAGGACGACGGCACGTTTACCATCTACGACTGGAAGCGCAGCACGAAAGTGGTGAATGCACAGGGACAACCCGTCACAGAGGCTTTTGGCGGCAAGATGAGCTACAACGGCATCAACCTGCCCGACACGTCGTTCTACCACTATTGCGTGCAGCAGAACCTCTACCGCTATATGCTCGAGCAGCATTACGGGGTTCAGGTGAGGGCGATGAATCTGGTGGTGCTCCATCCCGACTATCCCTCGTATTACGTCGTGCAAGTGCCGAAGATGGACGAGGTCGTCAGCCAGATTATAGGCGTCTGTAAGACGAAGAACCTGGGTCATCGGCTTCTTCTTGGATAATTGGATAAATTAACAGAATCAATGGCGTCTGTTTCGTAATTTTTGCTTATCTTTGCAGCGCAAATGAGGCGATGCAGACCATTAGTCGTGATGGCCTGCCTGTTGGCGCATATCGCGAACGGGCAGGAGGTTCGTAATGATACCATTACGGACAGGACGCATCAGCTTCGTGAGGTAACCATTACGGAGAGTCGCCGGCAGCATGTGGTGACGAGCACGGCTCCCCTTCATATCATCGATCGTGGACAGATGCTCAGTCTGGGTATGACGGATGTGGCCGATGCACTGCATCGCATCCCTGGCGTCACCCTGCGCGACTATGGTGGGGCAGGGGGCATGAAGACGGTCTCTGTGCGTGGCTTTGGCGCGAAGCACACGGGTGTGAGCTACGACGGCATCATGCTCAGTGACTGCCAGAGTGGCGAGGTAGACCTCTCGCGCTATAGTCTCGACAATGTGGACCAGCTCTCTCTGGTCATCGGCGACAACGACGATATCTTCATCCCTGCCCGCAACGCCGCATCCTCGGCAGTGCTGAATGTGCAGACAATCAGTGTGCCGACAGCTAACCGCCGCCCTCATCTGACGGCACAGCTGAAGGCTGGTTCTTTCAGCTATTTCTGTCCGTTCATCCGCTATGAGCAGAGCCTTTCAGAAAAGTTTGCCTTCTCGGCCATCGGCGAATACACCTATGCGGAGAACGATTACCCTTATCAGTTGCAGAATGGTAATCAGGTGATAGAAGAGCGGCGCACGAACAGCGAGATGTACACAGGCCACGGCGAGCTGAACTTCGTGTGGAATGCCGATGCCTTCAACCGGCTCAGCGGCAAGTTCTACTATTACGACAACGACCGCCAGTTGCCAGGGCAGGTGCATTATTATACGAACGTGAGTCAGGAGACCCTTCACGACCGTAATATCTTCGGTCAGCTGCAGTACCTGACGCACAACCGCACAGGGTGGTCGCTGAAGTGGAACACCAAGTACAACTGGAACGAGTCGGCCTATCAGGATCCGCTCACACCGAACCGTTACAACGATGCCACCTACTGGCAGCGCGAGATCTACACCTCTCTGGCAGTGCTGTATACCCCGACGGAGAAGCTGTCATTCGACTACTCTGCGGACTATGCCTTCAACAATCTGAACAGCTCTGCAGATCGGACCATCAACAATCGTCCTTTCAGGCACACGTTCCTACAGTCGGGCACCGTGAAGTACAGCAGCGGGCGCGTGACGGCTCTGGCACGCCTGCTCCATTCGACCTATCTCAACGATGCCAGGTTTGGTGAGAGTGCGAAGAGTGCGCGGCGACTCTCGCCCTCCGTTTCCCTGTCGTTTAGGCTGATTGAAGACGAAGACCTCTTCCTGCGGGCATCGTATAAGAACATCTTCCGCGTGCCAACGTTCAATGAGTGCTATTATTTCCACATGGGCAGCAAGGATCTGCTGCCTGAGACGACAGACCAGATCAATCTGGGCATTACCTGGGGAATGACCGAGAACAGCCTGACGCTGCAGGCGACGCTTGACGGCTATTATAACTACGTGAAGGATATGATTGTGGCCGTGCCTTACAACATGTTCATCTGGACCTGCGTGAATGTGGGGAAGGTGAAGGTGCTGGGGGGCGACGTCACGGCTAATGCCACCTATCACCTAAACGAGCGGCAGAACCTGCAGTTATCTGGCAGCTATAGCTATCAGCAGGCTGAGAACCACACGAATCCAGCCTCGCCCTATTACGGCTATCAGATTGCCTATATGCCGAAGCATTCGGGCAGTATCGCCATGGGGTGGGAGAATCCCTGGCTCAGTCTCTCCCTCCACGGCTCGGGTGTAAGCAGCCGATGGGCAAACAATCAGCATTACGAGGATACGGAGATTGCCGGCTACTGGGACATGGGTTTTTCAGCCTGGCATACATTCGCCTTGGGCGACCAGCAGGTGGAGGCGCGGGTGGATGTGAAGAACGTGTTCAACAAACAGTATGAAATCGTGCGCTTCTACCCCATGCCTGGGCGTAGTTGGCTCCTATCAGTGAAATATCAACTTTAAACACTTTATAAAAACGATGAAAAAGAAAGTTCTTTATGTAGCCCTGATGATGGGTACAACCCTTCTCACAGGCTGTCTGGGTGACGACAACAAAAAAAATGACCCTATCGAGGTTACCATTACCGAGGGTGTGGTTGTGGTCAACAACGGCAGTTCTTACAATGGTATCGATGGCAGTATGAGTTTTATTGATTTGCGAAACGATGCCATTCAACAGAATGTGTACAAGACGGCTAACGGTGCTAGTCTCGGCGGTACGCCTAACGATGCGATCGTCTATGGTCAGAAACTGTATGTGGTGGGTTCCGATGAGAATACCGTCTTCGTACTGAATCCCAAGACCTTCAAGGAGATTGCCAAGATCAGTACCACCGATATGCTAGGTGCCGAGGGAGGCGTGAATCCGCGCCATCTGACGGCCTACGACGGTAAGGTGTATGTCTCCACCTATGGCAATTACGTGGCTGAGATCGATACGCTGGGCTTTACCATGACCCGCAGTTTCAAGGTAGGCTCGGCTCCCGAGGGAATGGCCATCAGTACCTCGGCGGATGGCAAGACTGCTTCGCTCTATGTGGCCAACAGCGACTACAGCTATGGCAACGGCTCTATCTCGACCATCAATCTGTCAACTGGTTCCATCACAGAGTTCAAGAACGAGAAGATCCGCAACCCGCAGCAGATCCTGGCTGCCGGCGATGTGCTCTTCGTACTTGACTGGGGCTATTACGACTACGAGGATGGCGGGAAGCAGAAGGAGGCAGGCGTATACACTGTCTATAACAACGAGGTGACGAAGACGATCCCTGACGCAACGGGTATGGCAGGTGCCGGCTATACGATCATCACCTACAGCAACCCTTATGGCAGCACAGAGACTACTTACACCATGTACAACACCCGTTATGGCACGCAGAGTGCTTTCCGTCTGTCGGAAGACTCCGAACACCCCATCATCAGTCCTGCAGCCATCGCCCTCGATCCCAACAACACAGGCTATCTGCTGATCGCCTCTCGTCAGAAGGATCCCGATACAGGCTATCCCAGCTATGCGCTGCCGGGCTATGTGAATCTGTATAGCATCCAAAATGGCGTCGGAAAGTTCCAGAAGTCTTATAGTGTAGGCATTGAGCCTCACAAGATTGAATTCTCTTACGGTATAGCTACACTGCAATGGTAATGAGAACGATTCTTGGACTGATCATCACGCTGGCACTAGTCTCCTGTGGCGGGAAGACGGCTCGTCATCCTATCGACGGCGACAGCATTGCCTTCAAGTATGCCACGCTGCCCTCGATTGTGGAGTACGATGATTTTACGGTGGTGACCCTTGCCAATCCCTGGAAGGACGGCAAGGCGCTCCATACCTATGTCCTTGTCCCCCGCGATGCCCAGCTTCCCGTCCATCTGCCTAGCGGAACGGTGATACGCACACCCTTGCAGCGGGCTGTGGTCTTTACCACCGTCCACTCTTCGCTGCTGATGGATCTCGGCTGTCAAAACCAGATTGCCGGCGTGGCTGATCTGAAGTATATCAAGATTCCCTGGATTCATGAACAAGTGGCAAAGAGGAAGATTGTCGATTGTGGCGACGGAATGAGTCCCGTTGTCGAGAAGATCATCGACCTTCATCCCGATGCCATCCTCCTCTCGCCTTTTGAGAATAGCGGCGGCTATGGCCGTCTGGAGGAAATCGAGATACCGCTTGTGGAGTGTGCTGAGTATATGGAGGTATCGCCCCTGGCACGAGCCGAGTGGATGCGCTTCTATGGATTGCTCTTCGGTTGCCGGGAGAAGGCCGACAGTCTTTTTGCCGTGGTTGATAAGAACTATAACGAACTGAAGGACCGGGCAGCGAAGGCAGGCCCTGGACGTTCGGTGATGATGGACAAGCAGGTGGGTAACGTGTGGTATGTTCCTGGCGGACGCAGCACGATGGGACAGATGATTCGCGATGCCCATGGCGTCTATCCTTGGGCTGACGACGAGCACAGCGGCTCGCTCTCCTTGCCCTTCGAGACAGTGCTTGAGAAGGCCAACGATGCGATGGTGTGGCTTTATCGCTACGACAGCGAACAGCCGATGACGCGTGAACAGTTGTTGGCGGAGAACGAGGGTTATGCCCAGTTCCGTGCCTTCAGATCGGGTGAACTCTATGGCTGCAACGTGCGGACTTCGCTGTTCTATGAGGAGTCGCCTTTCCACCCAGACCGTCTGCTCAGCGATTTTATCCAGATCATGCATCCGAATATCCTGCTGCCTCGTCCGTGCCGCTACTATAAGAAGTTGTCGGAATAAAATTTGGTGGTTCGCTGGATTATTTGTAATTTTGCAGCCTAATTTGATTAATACGTATTGAGGAATGGAAAATAAGACTTACAAGCGCACGACGGTGACGTCGGCGCTGCCATACGCCAATGGCGGTGTGCACATCGGTCATCTGGCCGGTGTGTATGTGCCCGCTGATATCTATGTGCGCTATCTCCGTCTGAAGAAGCGCGAAGTGCTGTTTATCGGTGGTTCTGATGAGCATGGTGTGCCCATCACCGTCCGTGCCCGCAAGGAGGGCATCACCCCGCAGGATGTCGTAGACCGTTATCATAAGTTGATCAAGGACTCGTTTGAGGAGTTCGGCATCTCCTTCGATATCTATAGTCGCACAACCAGTGAGACGCATCATAAGTTTGCTGCAGATTGGTTCCGTAAACTCTACGATGAGGGCAAACTGACTGAAGAGACCACGGAACAGCTCTACGACGAGGAGGCCAAGCAGTTCCTCGCCGACCGTTATGTCACGGGCGAGTGTCCTTACTGCCATAACGATGGTGCCTATGGTGACCAGTGTGAGAAGTGTGGTCGCGATCTTTCGCCTACAGAACTGATCAATCCCAAGTCGACCATCTCGGGTTCTACCCCCGTGCTGAAGAAGACCAAAAACTGGTATCTGCCCCTGAACGAGTATCAGGACTGGCTGAAGCAGTGGATCCTCGAGGAGCACAAGGAGTGGCGCCCCAATGTGTATGGCCAGTGTAAGTCTTGGCTGGATATGGATCTCCAGCCTCGTGCCATGACGCGCGACCTTGATTGGGGTATCCCTGTCCCCGTGAAGGACGCAGAGGGTAAGGTGCTCTACGTATGGTTCGATGCACCTATCGGCTATGTGTCGAATACCAAGGAGCTCTGTGAGCGCGAGCCGGAGAAATGGGGCAATTGGGAAAAATGGTGGCAGGATGAGGATACGCGTCTGGTGCATTTCATCGGCAAGGACAACATCGTGTTCCACTGCATCATCTTCCCGGTGATGATGAAAGCCCACGGTAAGTATATCATGCCCGACAACGTGCCTGCCAACGAGTTTCTGAATCTTGAGAACGATAAGATCTCTACCTCGCGCAACTGGGCTGTATGGCTCCATGAGTATCTGGTAGACATGCCTGGCAAGCAGGATGTGCTCCGCTATGTGCTGACTGCCAATGCGCCTGAGACCAAGGACAACAACTTTACCTGGAAGGACTTCCAGGATCGCAATAACAATGAGCTTGTTGCCGTTTATGGTAACTTCGTGAATCGTGCGCTCCAGTTGACCAAGAAGTATTGGAACGGTGTGGTTCCTGCCTGTGGCGAACTGCTGGATGTAGATAAGCAAGCCCTTGAGGAGTTTAAGGATGTAAAGGCTAAGGTTGAGGCACTGCTGGAACAGTTTAAGTTCCGCGATGCTCAGTTTGAGGCCATGAACCTCGCTCGTATCGGCAACCGCTATATCACTGAGTGCGAGCCTTGGAAGGTTTGGAAGACTGATCCTAAGCGTTGCGAGACCATCCTCAATATCTGTCTCCAGCTCACTGCCAACCTTGCCATTGCTTTCGAGCCGTTCCTGCCGTTCAGCAGCAAGAAGCTCCGTGAGATGCTCAACATTGAGTCGTTTGAGTGGGAGCAGTTGGGTAGCACCGATTTGCTGAAGCCCGGCCATCAGCTGGGTGAGCCCTCACTCCTCTTTGAGAAGATTGAGGACGAGGTCATCCAGAAGCAGCTCGACAAGCTCGAGGCCACCAAGAAAGCCAATGCTGCAGCTGCCTATAAGGCTGCACCGATTAAGGATACCGTATCCTTTGAGGAGTTTGAGAAGCTTGACATCCGTGTCGGTCTCGTGAAGGACTGCCAGAAGGTGAAGAAGTCGAAGAAGCTCCTGCAGTTCACCATCGATGACGGGTCTGGCGTTGATCGCACTATCTGCTCTGGTATCGCTGCCTTCTATGAGAATCCTGAGGAACTCATTGGCAAGCGCATCCTCTTCGTGGCCAACTTTGCCCCTCGTCAGATGATGGGTATCGAGAGCCAGGGCATGATTCTCTCAGCCGTCGACGCTGACGAGAGTCTTAGCGTGGTTACCACCACTAAGGACGTGAAACCCGGTAGCCAGGTAGGATAAATACCAGCGTTCACAAACGGACGGCGATGCTGCCTATGAACCAAAAGCCTTGTACGACAGAAGAGACAAATTTTGATTATCAGTTGTCGCAAAACTACCATTAGGCTCGCATGTTATAGATGCGGGCCTAATGAGTTCATTTTGAGGGCAGAAAGGAGTGGTAATTAATCTTTGTTTGGTGGGAGAAGATCCTCTGCTGCATGTAATCCACCCATATTCTTTCCATCGATGATCATTGCTTCATCAGAGGTCGCGGTGCTTCTTGCCTTTTTGGTATAATCGCTTATTATGTGTTCCCAGTCTCTTGGTTTCATGCCTCCATAGCGTTCTCCAAACAACTCCATTATTTCGCGCTGAAGTTCATAGTTGGAAATTTCTTTATCCAACAGGAGACGATTGTCAACAAGATTCCTTACTTCCTGATCATCCTCTACGTTATGCAAACTGCGCAACTGAAGTGCTAAGGTTCCAGTCGTATCGCTAATCATCCTGACAATGAGATCACGGAAGTTTACCTTGAAACCCTCATTCTGTTGGTATTCTTTATAAAGCGACATATCACCCTTACGTTTCTGACGGATGATGCCATCGATAATCTTAGCCATTAGATCGTCAACAGCCTGCTGATCAGGATTACCCACAACTAGATTCTGATAATCCTCATTTTCAGTCACTGCTTTCGAGATACTCATCAGTTTGGCCTTCTGATCGTCGGGAGTAGCATTCCAGCCCTTAAACCAGCGTTCATTAAACTCTCTCAATATTTCATCTAGCTTATCTTTGGGATTATCACCATCGTCTCCAGCATTCACCATCTTTGGCGCAAGCGGATCTATGGTTGACTCCCCAGAATCCAGCCCAATAGTCTCATTGAGTGCTGTTCTTCTCAGGCCGTATGTATTCAAATCAATAGAGTCTAGCAAATCCTTGATATCTTCGGCAGTCTTTCCGGGTACTATCAGCTGCGGTATCAGGAAGCGCATAAACCAATATAGCTTCTCCCAATCTGCTACCTCATAATTCATGATGGCCGCAACCCTTGAATAGATCTTCACAAACTGCTTGCATTTCATCTTAAAGTCTGCCTTGCCATTCTCAGGCCATTCTATCTCCTTGTTGAATCGCTCTGCAGCAGTGTCTATAATAGGAGCCCATTGGTCAGCTTCAGCCCCGTGGATATACAATTCTATAAACTCATTCACCTCATCCATGTCGAACACGCCGATGGCTAACAGCGTCGATTTCAGCTGATGCAAGACATTCACGTCCGTAGCCTCTGCCAGAGTCGTGGCAGTGTAGAATGGATCAAAGGCATTCTTGATATCATCCTTTGAGTTATAGAAGTCCAGGATGAACAAGTCCTCACTCAGTTTCCCTAGATCTGGCGCGCTGCGATTCAGGCGAGATAAAGCCTGCACCGCCAATACTCCTGCCAGTGGCTTGTCAATATACATGGCGCAGAGTTTAGGCTGGTCAAATCCCGTCAGGTATTTATTTGCCACCACCAGTATTCTGTAGTCATCACTGTCAAAGTTCTCGGCGGTTTTGTTCTCCGGGAATCCGTTAAGCTCTGCTTCTGTATAATCCCTTCCTTTGATATTCTTCGAGCCTGAAAAAGCTATCAGAATCTTATAAGGCATCCCTTTCTTATTCATCAGATCCTGCAAGGCATGATAGTACATGATAGCACATTCAATATCCTTTGTCACCACCATTGCCTTGGCTTTGCCCTTCAGCTTATGATTACGGAAAATCTTGGCATCAAAGTGGCTCAGCATCACCTCAGCCTTTGCCTCAATGGTCTTTGGATCACGCTCCACATAGCTTCTCAATAGCTTCTGCGCACGCTCATTATTATATTCGGGATTATCCTCAATGCTCTTTGTCAATTCATAGTAGCTCCGATACGTTGTATAGTTTGTCAGCACATCCAAGATGAATCCCTCTTCTATGGCCTGCTTCATGCTATACAGATGGAATGGATGGAATTTCCCCTCTGTGTCTTCTGAGCCAAAACGCTCCAGTGTCTCCCTCTTCGGCGTAGCCGTAAAGGCGAAATAGCTGCAGTTTGAACTCATCTTCCTATCCGTCATCAGTTTCTTCAGCAGTTCATCTGTATCACCGCCCTCCATATCTGTATCTTTCTGAACCGTAGTATTTAGTTTGTCTGCAGCGATACCGCTCTGCGAACTGTGCGCCTCGTCGATGATGATGGCGAAGTTATGGTCGCTCACGTCGCTGATGGCATCACAGATAAACGGAAACTTCTGAATGGTCGTAATGATGATGCGCTTATTCTGCTCGATGGCATCCTTCAGATCTCTTGAGGTATCTGCATGCGCCACGATCTTGTCGCTCTGTCCGAATGCCTTGATATTATCCGTTATCTGCTTATCCAGAAGCCTGCGGTCTGTCACCACGATGACAGAATTATACAACGGCGCATCCAATGCCTTCGCCCTCACAGCCTCCATCGTATCAGGGCAGGTCTTTATCAGTTTATAGGCAAGCCACGTCAGCGAGTTCGACTTCCCTGAGCCTGCGGAGTGCTGTATCAGGTAAGTCTTTCCTACACCCAGCTGTGCCACGTTCTGCTCCAGTTTTGTTACCACGTCCAGCTGGTGATATCTCGGGAATATCAGCTTCTTCGCATTCTTCATGATATGCACCACTTTCTTCTGTGTCTTTGCCTCATCATAGTCAAACAGCACATAGTTCATGATGATATCTGCCACCACGTCTTTCTGCAACACCTGTTCCCACAAGTAACTTGTCTTATATCCATCTGGGTTCACGGGGTTGCCTGCGCCCTGGCCATTTGCCAGACCTCTGTTGAAGGGCATGAAGAACGTCTTATCCAGATTCAGTCTCGTAGTGAAGAACACCTCATCCTTATCCAGCGTGAAATGCGCCAGGCAGCGACCATACTGCAACATCGTCTCCTTCGGATTGCGCTCTGTACTCTTGTATTGCTTTTGTCCGTCATAGCGCGCCGTCTGGTGTGTCCAAGGATTCTTCAGTTCAAAGGTAAAGAGGGGAATGCCATTTATATACAAAGCCATATCCAGCTCCAGCCCCGGATTCATCTGCGAGAAGGTCTGCTGCCGTGTCAGCGAGAACTGGTTTTGCTGATACTTCAGATGAGATAGTGTGCTGTCTGCAGCACTGGGTTTAGGATAGAACATGGTCAGCTTGATGTTACCGATCTCAAACTTCTCCCTCAGCACCTTGATCACTCCGAAGGTCTCTATCTCCTTCGACAGCAGGCGTGGCAGCTCTGTGCGGATATCCTTCCCCTTATACTCCTTCAGCAAGTCGCCCTGCGTCGTTTCCAGGAAAGACCAAAGGCGTCGCATGTCAAAGCCCAGCTTCTTATCGTAGTCCTTGGGCAATCCCCAGTAATACTGCTGCACTGCAGGCTGCTGGGCATCCACATCCGTCAGCCCTGCTTCCTCTCGCTCTTCCCTTGTCGTACCTACGAGTGCCCGCTCTATCAGAGCCTCAAAGGCCTGTTCATTTGTTTTTGTAAACATGTTCTATTCTTTTTTACTCTTGCTGAAGAATCACTTTCACAACAACTAGTTTTTATCTTTTTTCAAAACTAATAGTACGGGTAATTTATAGCCCATAAAAAGCTGTAGTTATTATTACCTTCTCCCTTCAACCAAAAAGTAAAAGATTCTTGAAAAGAGCTTTCATTTCCTCTAAAGATCACATTTTGATGCAATTCAATAGATTTACCATTTTTTCCCAATATTACCGAGCCCTTATACTTATACGTTTCCTTTTTGAAAATGTTACAATTGTCGCATAATTCTTTAAATTGCTCTCTTGTAGGAATGTTCAGTTTTGCTGCTTCGTCGTAGGTAAAATAGAGTATTTTGCCGTTATTATCTCTTAAGAAATCCGAAGACCACAAAGTCCCACTCGGGAGCCCTAAATCAATATATGAAACCCCACTCTCCATTTCTATCGGGAACGCCTTACCCTTAGCCTCATATCCGTCACGATAGCCAGTCCTATAACCCTCGGCATAGGCCTCTTCTATCACAGCCGAAATAGCATTCAAGGCCTTCCCTTCTGCATATTCTTTTGATTTCTCTTTAACATTCATAGTTATATCTATTTTTTAAATTATACCACTTTCACTTTACCTGTTACGGCATCTCCGCTCCTAAAGGAGAGAGATTTTAATCTTTGCCCCGTTTATTCTTTCTAAACAAATATAATCCTAAACCAAATAGGAAGACACTCACAACAAACATTATAAACAGAATAGATATTTGTCTGATCGTCAGATTCTGCGAAACCTTTTCATTACCTGATTTTTCCGCTATATTGTCTTCTACAATATTATTCTCTTTCGCAGAAATCTCATTATTGCCGCTTATACTCTCAAATTTGTAATTCACGTAGCTATAATTCTTCCCTATAGGGAATTTAACAGTATCTCTCCTATGATTCAGTGCTACTTTTCTAGTTTGAATTTCCGTCTCTCCAGTACTGTCATTTCGTATGACAATAGAAGTATTTATAGTTGTGTCTTGCCTTAATCCATTTGCTATTATCAGTGTGAGCGTATCTATATCTTTCCCGCCAATTTTCCTTTGGTATCTTAACAGTCGTATATCTTTTATCTTTCGCGGATAATTAACACTTATCAAGTCTTGATTCGCAAATCCCTTTCTATTTTTATTAATAGTCATGTCATAATCATATACTTTATCAAAAGTGTTAGAAGAATAGAAAATGTCTGTTTTCTGTGATGTTGTCATTTTCTCAATTTTTCTCTTACACTCTTTTATCCATTCCTCGCTCTCAAGGCCTTTTGAATCGATATATAACAAAATAGTCTTTGCATCGTACGAATAGGGCTTAGGCGTGCCGTCGTATGTAATAAATGTATTCATTGTAAGATGGGCAACCTCACCATTTAATTTTATTTTCCTAATAGGCTCTTTTATATAGAAATGAGCTGGAAGTATGTTTTCCGAGTATTTGAGTGTATAGGTTTTTTCACCATCAAAAGAAAGATTAAAATCACTCTCTTTTGGAGAGAGAGTAACACTATCTGCCTTAATGGTATATATCATCTTGAAATCCTTGGCACTATGGCGCGTTGAGTTTTTAAAGATAGGGAATATCTCGTCCATCGTTTCCCCCTGAGTAGTGTCATCAACGCATATTATAAGTTCACGATTATCTCCGTTGCTGATATTCTTCCCATTAAAATACATTTCAAGCGTGGGGTAATTAATTTCTGTAGAGACTGTGGCAGGAGCAGATACCGTATTATTGCTGTCAGGAAACCATCCCATAATAGTGAAAGGTATGTCAATGACACCAACTATACCTGATAGCATTAAAAGGCGAGGGCCTACCTTCGCCCATAGACTCTTTATCTTCTCTTTCTTCATACTACTTTCACTTTACCTGTTACTACATCGTTGATGATAATCTGCTTGCGCTCCTGAAGGAGGGAGATTTGCCGCTGAATTAAAACAATTTCTGAATTAATTATCGCCATGTTTTTATCAAGATATTCGACAATTTTTATTTGTTCTTTTAAATTGGGAATAGCAAGATATAATCTTCTCACGGCATTGGCATATATATGAACTACGATTTCCCCCTTAGATTCTCTATATCTAAAGTCTTTTGCATATTGACTATTTAAAGCATAGGATAAGAACTTACTGTTATTATCCGATTGCCTAAAAAGAATAACATCACCACCGATGTAAGCTTCATCTCCTTCAAAAACAATTGTCTTTCCTATGTCCTCTTTTGTCTCTCCAGACCCAGTCATAAGTAAATCACCATTATAAATACGTACAGATCCGTCAGCAACTTTTGAAGAAACATGATTCTTTATTTCTTTGGCAGAAATATTGTATTTAGTGTAGATATCTCCATATAATATTGCAGGTTTTCCTTCATCTAGAAGATTGTCTCTTGAAATATTACCTCCTTTTGCAAACTGACCAAGTGAAGCGACTCTTCTAATATCCCATGAGGATGGTATTATCCCAAGATAATCCACACTACTATCTTTCATTTTTACGTTGGGGTCGAGGCCTTTGGTGACAGCGTTGTTGATGATGATCTGCTTGCGCTCATTCAAAAGGTCTATCATTTTTTGCTGCTGGGCTATCGCTTCGTCTATTTTTGATGTGGCATCATCAAGATAATTTGCTATCGCTTTCTGCTCTTTTAATGATGGCTTTGGTAAGAATTGATTCTTTAGTTCGTTATAAGATAACGTAAGACGGATACCAGTTCCCATGCCGTGAAACATTTTCTTGGCATCCATAGATTTCAAGAAATAAGTATAAAAACGAGAGTCTGCAATCTCTGTTGGGCGTAAGCTAACATATGCCGACGTTATAGCACCTTCTTCCCTAACGCGAGCAACTCTTTGAGAAATGAAGTCATAATTAAGATTAAGCCCATTAATCATGATATCATCTGGCTCAACTACTGTATATTTGCTAATTGTTTCAAGGACATCTTTTTCCTCGCTCTGATTTGACTTTCGTACAATATCACCATATTTGAATTGCAGTTGTAATCTCACATTGCAATTATTGTTTTTGGCAACATTCTCGTTCATCAAGAATCTCCAGCGTTTCACCTCCCAATGGCTCGGAATCTCTCCAAGCCATTTTACGCCACTGTCTTTATATGAATCGTATCGTTTCATAGGGCTTACTCCTCCTTATCTTTCTGATAATGCTCGCGGGCAATGGCTATTGCCTTACGGAGCTTTTCTGACAGCAGTTTCTTATCTGGCAGTTTGGTATAATACTGCGCCACCTTAATCGGGCTTTCTTCATCGAGCATCAGATATTCTATATGCTCCGTATTGCCTTCAGAGCAGAGTATCAGACCTATAGGCGACTCTTCCCAAGGCTTGCGATCATTCTGATTCAGATAGCGCAGGTACAAGCGCATCTGCCCCTCATATTCAGGCTTGAATTTTCCCAGTTTCAAGTCAATGGCAACCAGCCTGCGAAGTTCACGATGGAAGAACAGAAGGTCGATATAATAATCCACTGCATCAACAGTGATACGCTTCTGACGCTTCACGAAAGTAAAGTCAGACCCTAATTCAGACAAGAACTCCTCTACCTGACTCAAAATGGCATTCTCGAGATCTTTCTCTGAGAATACATCGGGTAATCCTAAAATATCGAGAAAATAGCTGCTGCGGAACACCATATCGGGCAAGAGCTGGTTCTTCTCTTTCGCCTCTTCCAATTCTCGTTTAATCACCTCTTCAGGCTTGCGACTTAACGCTGTCGTGATATACAGTTGCTTATCGATCTTTTCATCCAGCGTACGTGTGTCCCAATGTTCCGAACTGCACATCTGAGCATAGAACTGGCGTTCGAGTGGGTCTTTGATATACATCAGGCTTTTCAGATGTGTCCATGTCAATTGTCTCTGCGTTGCGGAGAGAATGTCTTCCTCGGAAAAAGTCTCCGCAGCTCGGAGACAATGTCGCAGAGTCTTTTCACTCCACCCACTGCCATAGCGCTCTGTCAACTTTATAGACAGGTTGATCACCACCTGTTTACCATATTCCGCACGTTTATTAAAAAGCACATCATCCTTGATGCGCTTGCCAACATTCCAGTTTGTCAAACATGCCTCTGTATTGACATAAGTAGCAATCCTGCTACGTGCGCCATCAATAATCTGGCACACATCATCGTAAAGTTGAGTCTCTTGCTGAGGTTCTATATATTGTATCTCGTTCATACTAAATCTAATCAAAGAGTGACTGGATGAAGCCCTGGCTCTGCTTGTCGAGTTCGAGGATATCGCGCTCATTCTCTTCAAGGGTTCGCAGTGGAGCAGGCTTATAGAAATACTTATTGAAGGAGATTTCGCAACCTATCATCGTGTTGGGCTTCTTGGCTGTCAGATTGATCCATGCATCAGCTACGTAGGGGCGTACCTCACGCTGGAAGTATTCATAGATATCTTCCTTGACGGGTATCTTCTCCGTATCGCGAAGGTCGCTGTCTGATTCGTATTCCACAAACAGTTTCTCGCTGGGGCTATAGCCGTAATCTTTCAGCCTTTCATCTGCAATTTCATACGTAGTTTGCAAAGTTTCTATATCTTTGCTATTTGCCTTATGCACTTTCTTAACAACAGGCTTCGCCTCAGGATCTGTTTCGCTCATGGCGCGGGCTATAGTCTTCAATTGCGCGGCACTAGCAGACAATTTGAGACTCTTGGCTACCTTATTGATTTGCTCTGTGAAAAGATTGTAGTCCATAAAGACCTCTGTGCCTAACTCGTGCATCAGCATCTTGGCAGCCTCCATCAGTTCACGACGAGCCTTCCATTCCTTGGTGCTAATGAGCTTGGCAAGCTTCTTGTCTGTCAACTTGGTGTCGTTATCATTCAAATATTCCTTGATGGCAGGCACCTCGTTGTCGAGACCAGAGAAAACTTTCTCCCCATAAGTCTGATAGAGCCACTTCGAGAGTTCCAGTTCGCCCTTGTCATATAGGAGTTCGTCAATCTTCAGGGCATTGAACTGACTACGCAGGCGCAATGGGCGATCTATCGTGATGCTATAGTAACGGAAATCGTCGTTGTCGAAAATCTTGGAATTAACTTTGTCATCCTCTTGCTCCACGAAGTCCATGTAGATCTTTAATATCTGATCCTGGAAATCAGGGGTGATGGTGCAGTTACGAGAGCCCTGGTTCTTGCGGAGCTTCTCGAAAGCCTGAGAGGCGTCGATGAGCTGCACCTTTCCACGCCGTTTATCAGATTTCTTATTGGTAAGAAGCCAGATGTAGGTGGTAATACCTGTATTGTAGAAGATGTTGTTAGGCAATTGGATGATGGCATCCACCATGTCATTTTCTATCAGGTAGCGACGGATATTGCTCTCGCCACTACCGGCATCACCGGTAAACAGACTACTGCCGTTATGGATGGAGGCGATGCGTGAGCCTTGCGGCTGCTGATCCAATGGCTTCATCTTGTCTATCATCTCCAGTATGAAGAGCAGCTGTCCGTCACTGGTTCTGGGCGTACAGTCAAGCACTTCCTGCTCTCCAGCAAAGTTGGTGAGGGGAAGTTCAAAGCGACTGTCGAGCAACTGCCCGTCGTGATAGATCTTTTCCTTATCCGTTTTCCAAGATTTACCGTAAGGCGGATTCGTTATCTGATAGCCGAAGGTCTGACCTTGGAAGGCATCGTCGGTGATGGTGTTGCCATTGCGCAGGCCGCTGGGATCTACGCCTTTGATGATGAGGTCTGATTTCGAAATGGCATAGGTTTCAGGGTTGATTTCCATGCCAGAGAGAAGAATGGCCTGCGGACGCACGCCTTTGCCTATGATGTATTCGCGGCCTTCTGTCAACATGCCGCCGCTGCCCTCTGCAGGGTCGTGCATGGTGATGACCTTGGGAAGGTCGTTGATGACGGGGTCAAAAACAAGTCGAGCCAACAGGCGAATTGCATCGCGGGGTGTGAAGTGTTCACCAGCCTCCTCATTGTTCTCCTCATTGAAACGGCGAAGCAGTTCTTCAAACACGGTACCCATGCCGTGATTGGTAAGTGCAGGGAGTATCAATCCGTCAGGGTCTTTCTGGTCTTGATCTGTCAGATTGATGCGATTGTCGGTAATTCGCTCTATGATAGAGAGCAGGCGGTCATTATCTGCCAGCTTGCGGGCTTTGGCATAATACTCGAAGTTCTTCAGCACGTCGCGCACATTCTCACTATAGCCGTTAAGATATTCTACGAAGTTATCGTAGAGCAGGTCATTGTTATCGGAGGCTTGCGACTTCAAGCGATTCAGCGTCCAGCGACTGGTGTTGAAATAGCTTAGGCCTGTGATATCCTTCAGGGCATCTTCGTCGATATCTTCCAGTCCTAACTCCTTTTGCTCCTTCAGTTCTTCCTCAACTGCATCCTTCGTAGGCTCGAGCAATGCATCGAGGCGGCGCAACACGACCATAGGTAATATGACATCACGGTATTGCCCACGGAGAAAGACATCCCTCAATACATCGTCAGCAATAGTCCAGATAAGCGATACTATTTGATTGTGATTAGTTTCCATTCTTTATGTCTTAAGTTTCTAATTTGCAAAGGTAACGGAAATATTTTATATTTCCAAATCTTTGATCGCATTCTTTAAAATAATTACTTCCGATTGAATAATTCACGTTAAATTCAACGGGTTATGCGGTTTTTCCAAAAATAGTTTGTACCTTTGCAGGGATTATCGGGGGTGTCGGGAAATGCCGAACTTCTCTTTAAAGCCTATATACGATATAGGCCCTATTTCCTATAAATAGGGCCATATATAATTAAATTAAGAATATCGATAATAGGGGTGCCTGTGGGAGGCACCCCGAATGAAAAAAATATATATCATTTACGAATGAGACATAAGAACGATATGGCGCTGGCCGCTACGAGCGCCCGCAGCTATAACCGCCACTGGCGGGCCAGGAAATTGTCGTGGAACGATATCGGCAAGATCAAGTACCTCTTCGACGGGGCAGAAGAGTATATGGACGAGGTGACGCTGGCCTATACCAGCAGCCACTTCAACAAGTTGCGCTCGATGCTCGGCTACAAGCAGGATTCGGAACTTACCGAACTGATTGAGCGCTCGGAAGCCTTCCGCATCGTGCGTAACAAGGAGACGCACAGGATGGAGGCGTTTATGTCGCCTTTCGTAGGCGACCGTTTCGTGCCTACGCCGAATCAGGAGATTGAGGAGCCTGCCATACCTTACGATGTTTTCGCCTGCAAGGTGGATGCCCTGGCTAACGATAATGATCGCGACAAGATATCGGAGAACCAGCGGCAGCATCGGTATGGCATCGACATGCACGTGCTGCTGGCGGGCAATGTGCCTAAGTTCCACATCACCCCGAATATGGATGCCCTCAAGCGCATCTACAAGGGTTTGAGTGATATCCGTGCCGACGCCGATATGAACGATCGCTACTTCGGAGAGTTTATTCGCCATTATAGGAAACAGTATAAGGTGGCATGGGATGAGGCCTATATGGTGTTGGACATCTACATTGATGCCAAGTTGGCTTTACACATGGCTCGACGTGTAGGTATAGAGAACTGGCCCCGTGAGGCTATCCTGAAATGGCTGGACTATTACTTCGGAGCGAAGCAGCTGGACAAGGTGCTGACTGATGCACACCAGACGTGGCAACGGCATAAAGAAGGTTCGTTGAAGGAGTATGCCCTTAACATGCTGGTATTAGCATCCTCACAAATGTAAACATATTTCTTATTTTGAACCTTTTCCGAAACCTGTTGATATCCAGACAGTTAGCGGACGAAAAGTTTCATTACGACAAAAGGGTAGTTTCTCGGTAACAAACTACTGCTTACATTACGAGAAACTACCCTTTACATACCGATAAACTCAAAAGGAACAGGTAACGGCTACTACTTGTAAAATAATTGGATTAGTTAGCAAAATAATCTTCTGAAACTTTTGGCTGTTTCGGGGATTTTTCTTATCTTTGCCGTTGAATTATTATAAAAGCCAGTAAGATATGACGATAGCCAACCCTATTTACGATATAGTCTTCAAGTACCTGATGGAAGATGAGCGTATTGCCAGAACCATTTTGTCTGCATTACTCAAACTCGATGTCGTGGCCGTAGAAGTTCGTCCACATGAGTATAGTGATGACAACCGTGACAGCCTTTCCGTGTTCCGAATCGATTTCGGAGCAACTATCCGCGATGAGAGCGGCGAGGAGAAACTGATTCTGATAGAACTGCAGAAGACCTGGCTTGAAACTGAGACCCTGCGCTTCCGCCAGTATTTGGGTGTCCACTATTCTAATGCGAAAAACATGAAGGATTCCGAGAGTGCGCTGCCCATGGTAGCAGTATATCTCTTAGGGCATAAGGTGGGCGACATAGAGGAGCCTGTGCTCTACGTGAACCATCAGGCTCTCGACTATGATAACCATGTAGTGGTAAAAGGGCTTCCAAACTCGTTTGTCGACAGTCTGACTCACGACAGTATCATCGTGCAGATTCCGCGGCTTCATGGCCGCATCAACAACCGTCTTGACAAAGTGCTGAGTATTTTCGACCAGACCCGTAAGGACGAGAATGACAACCGTTTGCTCAGAATAGACCCAGAGGCTTATGCCGACGACAGCGAAATGGAGCGTATCCTTCACCGTCTGACGATGGCAGCTGCTGACGCTGATATGCGTCATAAGATGAATGTAGAGGACGAATATTTCAGTATCATTGAGAAGCGCGACACGGAAATCCTTATGCGCGACAAGCTGATAGCCGAGAAGAATTCCAAGATAGCCGAGCAGAATACTGAGATTGCCGAGAAGAATTCCAAGATAGCCGAGCAGAATACTGAGATTGCCGAGAAAGACAAGATGTTAAGAAATACCATCAAGATGCTACTTGATGCCGGTAAATCCCTTGAAGACATTTCGCAAGTAACAGGCCTGAGCCCGAAGGATATTGAGAAGTTGTCATGACTGCAAGCAAGTCGGCAGTTGCTCTAGTCCTGGTTCTCCTGTTGATAGCAGGATGCACGGGAAGCCGGCAATACCCTTCGGCATTGCTGACAGCAGATTCATTAGCCGACTGTCAGCCAGACAGTGCTCTGAAGCTACTAAAGAGAATCGAGCCGGAAATGGCAGATGCCTCCAAGGCTGTACAGATATACTATCAGCTCCTCCGTATTAAGGCCGACGACAAGACGGACCAGATGGCCGTCACAACAGATTCCATTGATGCCATCGTCTCATACTATGAAGATGGAGGTGATCCTTCTCTGCTCTCTATGGCCTATTACTATGCCGGTCGTGTCTATAGCGAGGATAACGACGCCCCCACTGCCCTATCCTACTTCCAGAAATCACTGGATACAATGGATAGTAAAGAAAACCTACAGCTTCAGTCCGTCATCTATAGCCAGATGGGGTATTTGTTTCTTTACCAATATTTATATAAAGAAGCAGAGGACTGCTTCAACCTTTCATACAAGTGCGGTGAAGAAAGGAACGATACATTGGATATGCTTTACGCCCTAAAAGACCTTGCTAGAGTATTCCAATGGTCTGGTAATTACAAAAAAAGCCTAAATTACATACAAAAAGCAGAGGAAATAGTATCAAAGACTTCCTATACTAGGATGAAAGTACTTATCTTCCAAGAAACTGCCAGTATCCATAAAGATCTTGGCAATTATGAGAAAGCAAATAATTATATGCAGATGCCTCTTCGTCACATGGAGTTTACTGATAGTAGTTCTGTATATAGTATTTTAATGATTCTATATCATAACACAGAATCAATTGACTCGTTTCTTTTCTGCGCACAAGGCATCGAACGCTTTGGATATGTATATGCCAAACACCAAGCGTATCAGTACCTGACAGGCTACTATATGGAACAAAAGAATATGGTATTGGCCAACCAAACATATCATCAGTTCCTTATCTATTCAGATTCTATCAAAAGGATAACAAAAACTGCAGAGTTGCAAAGAACCAATGCATTATACTACTTTAGGAAAAAAGAAATTGAAAATGAAAAATTGAAAACAGATAATCTGATAAAGAGATGGCTATTATTGAGTATTATAATATTGACAACAGCTATTTCTATTGTATTATACCTTATACATATTAAGCGGAAAACAAATAACCAAGAAAAAGTTAAACGTATCAAAGCCCTTCAGGCAGAGCGTTATCGCAAGAGCCAGGCGTTTATTGACGAGAACAACAGAAAAATTGCGCAGTTAGAAAGCCGGATAACCGAGCATGAAACCCAACTAGAAGTCTATAAGAACCGCCTCCTGTCGCTTAATGCCATTGCGATAGCTGACATGAATGAAAAAGAACGTGCCAATAATGTGATCAAAAACAGCGACATCCGTAAATCTGTCATCAAGAAGGCAGCAGAGAAAATGATTCTTACTGATGACGATTGGATGCAAGTAGAAAAGATCATTAACGATAACTACCCAGAGTTTAACGAACGTCTGTTCTTGATTCATAATTTCTCAACCCAAGAATACCATGTGGCTTTACTTACTAAACTTCAGATATCTCCGTCAGGAATCGCCACATTAACTGCTCATACAAAGAGCAGCATAACCCTTACCAAAAGCCGTCTTTACAAGAAATGTTTCGGCGAAAAGGGCTCTGCAGAGCAGTGGGATGCATTTGTAAACTCTTTGTAAACTCATATATAAAAGCATTCCGAATTCTTGATGTAATTTTGCAACCGCAATCAAAAATACATCAAAATGAAAAGACTATTTATTTTGAATTTCTTAGCTTTGTGGACAATACATGCGGTGGCTAACACCATGTCATTATCATACATTGCACCCGACTCACAACCTGGGCAAGGACCGACAGATGACCCCAAAAATGGAAACAAGAAAGGTCCTGCTCGCAATCTATCTATCTCCTGTTTTGATAATCTTCTTATCATCACCTCACCTTATTTAATAGATGATGTCGAAATTATAATTTACGACGAAGACGATAATGCGATATATTCCATTGTTACGTCTTTAGAAGCAACCGATAATGTTTTCATTCTTTCACAAAACGTAGTTGAAAACATGTTTTATATTAAGGTTGTATATAATAATCACCATTATCTTTTATATTTTTAAACCATGTTGAAAGATCCTGTGTTATATAAGAAACTGTTTCTTTTCTTCTTCCTATTATTTATAGTAGGTAACATCTGTTACTGTAGTGAGAAAAGACAAAACGAAATAAGCGAAACAATAAAGAGATGGGAAGGCAAGGAAATCGTTTTTCCTTGCCAATCCACATATACTATTCAAGGCGAAGATACAGTTTATTATAATAACAATCATGGAAAGTACAAGATCTTGACATACGTAGATACTACGGGATGTACCAGTTGTAAATTACAATTGGCCAAATGGAAAAATTTCATTTCTAAGACAGACTCAATATCTGGAGGAAGTGTGGACTTCTTATTCTATCTATTTCCCAAAAATATGAAAGAATTGTTCTTCTTGATGAAACGTGATAGATTCACCTACCCTGTTTGTATTGATGAGCAAGATAGTCTCAACTTGTTAAACAATTTGCCTATTGATGACCGTTTCCATACATTCTTGCTTGACGAACAGAATCGGGTTATAGCTATAGGCAACCCCATACATAATCTAAAGATAAAAGAACTTTTCCTTAAGATCATAGAAGGTGACAATAAATCTAGTTTGTTTTTTCACACAAGAGCTGTTATTGACAAATCCGGTCATGACTTTGGACAAATTAAAAAGAACTGCCCTTATACAGCTTCCTTTAAAGTACGAAATATTGGGAATAGCCCGCTAAAAATCTCAGATTATGCAGTTTCATGTGATTGTATTCAGGTTGAGATTCCAAACGATTCCATTGCGGCAAACGACACAGCAACAATCATTATCAAATATCAAACAGACAAAGCTATTTCATTCGAAGAAAACATCCAGTTCTTTAGCAACTCGTACCCCGAATTACCAACAATAACAATTGTTGGCGAGGTAACATATAACTAGTTCTCTTATTTATTAACAAATTAAAATTAAACAGTATGAAGAAAATTTTGTTATTTGTTTCTTTTGTAATCGTTTCAAGTGGTCTTTTCTCACTTTCTTTTCTTAAAGAGATGAGGCTTAGTGATACACAACTTGAAAACATTGAAGCACTAGCTGATAGTGATGGAGGTGGATCAGGCTGTGGCGGCTATCGCTCATGGAACACAAGCGGTTTCTTACAGCACAAAAAAGAATTTTATGATTGTAGGTGCATTTTACGCCAAGGCTACAGCCCCAAAGGTAATTGTTAAGACGATATGTAGGTATAGTGAGGTTTTCTCACTATACCTACAATAGTAGTAAACAAATTTAAACATTTATAATAATGAGAAATCTTGTTTGTCTTTTATTATTTATTCCAATAATTAGTTGTAATAACAATAAAGAACACATTGCAAAGAGGAAATCAACAGTTTTTCCTCATCAATTACATATAAATAGCGAATCGAAAGAATTGGATAGAATTATTAATATTGACAACTGGGTATTAACTGATTCGCAGATTGTTTGCAGAAGTTCAGGAACTGATGATTTCTTTTATACAATAGACAATCATACTCTCATAATAAAGGATTCATTTGCCACTAAAGGAGGGGGGCCGGAAGAATATATAATGCCCAATATTATTCCAAATACTTCAAATAGTTACCTTATTGCAGATGTTTCAAAGAAAGAGATACAGTTATGGGAGGATGGTAATATTAAGAAAAGAATGAGTACTCCAGTAATGACAATGAATGATCCACAGATATGGAAATATCCATTTATGGGTTGTACTGAAATTTTTCCAAATGCATTAATCTGGAAAATGGTAAACATTGAAAAAGGTGTCGTTTGTGACTCACTTCTTTTTGACGATCCCCAAAAAGAGGGCAAGGCAATAATAAACGATTTTGCATACAGATTTCATAACAATAAATTCGTACTATTACACTATCAGTTAGACAAATTGATGATCGCAGATATAAATTTGGATAATCGTTTAGAAAACAAAATTCTTTTTGAAGGGGACACTCCTACATCTGAAGAATCAATTCTTTATTCCGATCTGGCATGTACCGACAATTTTATATATTTGCTTTCTCAAAAAAAGGTAAACATAGAGGAACAATCTGGATTAAGTACAATAGAAGTTTACAACTACGAAGGACGACCTATATGCATAATTGAACTTGACATGATTGCCAGTAGTTTTCTAATAGACATCAGAAATAATAGAATGTTATTTTTATCGCCACTTGATGAAAAGATACACTTTATACCTTGGAATGAAGAAAAAGCAAATTAATAAAATTGTAAACATTATATTACTAGTTGGAGGAAGTAGTTTGTTTTCTTGCATAGAAGGGAACAATCCCGACGAATTAGAATCTGCCATGCATCTGGCAGGTTCTAATCGTGTTGAGTTAGAAAGGGTTCTGAACCATTACGAATGCGATTCCCTTAAAAGGAGAGCAGCAGTTTTTCTCATTAAAAACATGCCATATCACAGCTATTTAGACGGTGAAGATTTAGACAAGGCATATAGGCTATATCAAAGCTGTAGTGGAAGGAAGAAAGACGAAATAAGCAGCATTGTAGATTCATGCACGAATGCTGACGGAGCTTTCGTAATGGATAAGCTTCAGCGGAAATACGACATCCAAACAATTGGCTCAGCCCTATTAGTCCATCATATAGATGAGACATTCCGGGCATGGCACGAATATCCTTGGGGGAAGAATGTTAGTTTTGAGGAACTGTGCGAGTATGTGCTGCCTTACCGATTAGGTGATGAAGTCCCGACAAAATGGCGAACATCCATTATGGAGGAATGGAAACCCTTTACAGACAGTATCAGCCATACCAGCAATGCCGAAGATCCTTTTTATGTAGCATGCCAGGTTTTTAAGGTGTTAAGTGATCGGATAGCCAACTTTACCCTCCATATACCTCCCACTCCACATCCAGGACCGAATATCGTGAAGTGGAATGTGGGTGCCTGTCGGGAAAAGGCCGACATCGTGCAATATGTCTTCAGGGCACTTTGCCTGCCTTGCGCTGCTGACTTCATTGTCAGCGGGGACTATAATACAGGCCATACATGGAACAGTATTAAAGACAAAAGCGGACAGGCATGGTGGGTAGACTTGGGCTCGGGCGAAATGAGACCTTCCTATAAGTATCTGGACGTAAAAGGCAAAGCATTCCGCACTACTTTTAGCAAAAACGAAAACACAGGCAGATTGTATTTCGACGTAACAGCTGACTATGCTGGTAACCAGCTAATGAGGAAGCTGACAGTGGAAGCATCTGAAGTTCATGGAATATTCAAAAATGGTGAACAATATGCTTTATGCATTCCTATGAAAACAAGTTGGGTAGCCGTAGATTGGGCGACCGCTCAAGGTGGGAAATTGTGCTATGGTGACTTCAAAGCAGGTACTGTCGCCTGTATTTGTAAAAAAGAAGAAGCCAAGATGCTTCCCTGTTCCCTGCCATTCCGAACAGAATTGGAATCTGGTCATCAGCGGTTAAGACCCTTCGCCATCAGCGGAAAGAATGAGACGGTTACACTCCTTTCCAAGTTTCCACCTATTGACGAACCATATCTTGAGAGAATGGTAGGAGGTGTTTTTGAGGGCTCCAATATCGCAACATTCTCCCATGCAGACACTTTAGCAGTTATTGAGGATGTGCCAAATAGGCTTGTCAATATTATAAAGTCAAGAAATCACAACATGAAATACCGCTATATAAGATATCGTGGAGCAAAAGACAGCCATTGCAATACTTCTGAGATTGCCTTTTACGAGTTTGCCACCGATACGATTCCGCTCGCTGGAGAGATAATCGGTTACCCGGAACCGACAGGAGACGAGCCTTCAAGAGACTATCGCCGTGCTTTGGATGGCGACCCATATACATCGTTCGACTGTGAAAGTCCTTCTGACGGTTGGGTTGGATTAGACTTGGGAAAGCCTATGAACATTAATAAAGTGGCATATACACCTCGTAATCGGGATAATTTTATCAGGAAAGGTGATTTGTATGAATTACTCTGGTGGGATAAAGACCACTGGACATCTGCAGGCAAGAAAGAAGCAACGACAGACGAGATAAGTTTCATTGTCCCCGAAGGTGCCCTGCTCTATTTACGTGACCTGACACGAGGAGAACAGGAAAGAGTGTTTGAATACCAGGACGGAAGACAGATATGGTGGTAAGCATTTTACGGAAAAGCGTTATAGTGCTGTTATTGGCAGGTGGTCTTGCAGAAGCAGTCTGGGGATACGGACAATTAATAGGTGTCTGGCCTTCGGGTAATTCTCGCTTTGCTTTTACAGGATCGTTTTATAATCCAGGCCCATATAGTGGTTTCCTGTCCATGGTGATTGCCATAGCCTTGTTCGAATGGAAACGTCTTAAGAGCAAGCAACACTGGTCGCAGGGATTACTTGGCATGCTATGCACCCTGATGATCATATTGCTTCCTGCGGGCAGAAGTCGGGCTGCATGGCTGGCATTAGGTGTTGCTGCTGTATATTACCTCTATTGCAACCAAAAAGAGGCAATATTAAAAAAGCTCTTTCAAAACAGGCTGGCAACACTAACGGGCTGTTTTGTCCTGATTCTGACTTTTGGCGGCATCTATCACCTGAAGAAAGATTCTGCCGACGGCAGACTGTTCATCTGGAAAAATGCCATTCATGCGATAGCAAAGAATCCGTGGAAAGGATGCGGATGGGATCATGTAGCTGGTGTATATGGGGAACAGCAAGAGGCATACTTTTCCTCTGGCAACGGCACTGAGGCTGAAAAACGGATTGCCGATGCGCCCGATAACATTTTCAACGAGTTTTTACAGGCAGCTATGGCATGGGGGGTGCCATCTGCTATGGCGATAATACTGATATTAGTCTATACATTCTATATCGGGCATCAGTCTGAATCATGGAGCTTATGTGCAGGTCTGTTAAGTCTGGCTACGTTTGCATTCTTTTCCTATCCTTTCCAGTTTCCTGAGTTCTGCATCTGCCTCTTCCTCATAGTTGCAGGCATTCATCTCTCCGCCATTGAGAAGTTTGACTGTGTGCGGAAGGAAATAACACATTTTATTCTAATCGGCAGTACAATCGCAGTACTTGCCTATGGACAGTGGGTAATAGAGCGGCATCAGCATGAGCAGGAATGGCGACTACACAGAAAATCCCAACAAGAACTATATCCTGACATGAAATGGAACGCGCAATTCTTATTCGATTATGGATTGAGATTACACCGCAGTGGGGAGTATTCCAAGTCGGAAGAGGTAATGAATACGGGAATGCAAGTCAGCAGCGATCCGATGTTTCTGGTTATTCAAGGAAAGAACGCTTGGTATCAAAAGCATCCAAAAGAAGCAGAACGATGGCTGCAGCGTGCCGCAAACAGAGTCCCCAACCGTATCTATCCCCACTATCTCTTGGCAAAGCTCTATAGCGACTCGGCATTTCTTAACCGAGAGAGATTCCTTTCTGCGGCAGAGATTGTCCTAAACAGGGATGCGAAGGTTCCGTCAACGGCCGTCAGGCAGATGCGGGAAGAGATACAAAAACTAAAGGAGGAACGATGGGGAAGATAGGGAAGATAGGAATGCGGATACTCAACGTTCTGCTAAATATATTTCTGGCAGGATTCATATTAATAGCTTTGTGGCTATTAAGTCTGGTTTTTATCTATTCCACATTCACCATCCCTACAGAATCCATGATGCCCGCACTTCATCCTAAAGACCGCATAATCGTATGGAAGATGGAGGCTGGAGCGCGTCTGTTCAGTCTGCACGATGCATTTGGACACAAACCTTTGAGAGTTTATCGTCTTCCTGGCTTTAATCTTATCAAGCGTAACGACATACTCGTATTCAATTTCCCCTACCCTGAACGTTGGGACAGCATTGGCTTTGATGTCAAGCTCTACTATGCCAAGCGCTGTGTGGCACTTCCTGGCGACAGCTTTGAGATTCGCAAAGGAATCTTCTGTGTTCGGAATTGTGACACCCCACTCGGTTATCTTCCCAAGCAAAAGGAGGTGGGCAGACTATCGCTGGCTGTTGACGGCAAGATTCCCCTTAAGGAGATTACCGGATTCGATGCCTATCCTTTCGACTCCACTTTCCAATGGAGTATTGCTGACTTCGGACCACTTTACATCCCAAAAGCCGGTGACAGACTTACGCTCTCGCGCGAACATTATTTACTATATAAGAACCTCATCGCCTGGGAGACTAGACAGAAAGTGACAGAAAAGAAAGGAGTAATACATATTGACGGGAAACTGGCAAACAGCTACACCTTTACCCACAACTACTATTTCGTTGCCGGTGACGACTGCATGGACTCCAAAGACTCCCGTTACTGGGGACTCCTACCTGATGACTATATAGTGGGAAAAGCCCATAAAACCAGAATATTCAAATAGACAGATATGAGAAAATATGCACTAATAGCTATTGGCTCTGCCTTAATACTGGCAGGCTGCAATGAACCAAACAAGAGTAAGCAGGACGGCATAGCCCATGAGATGGAAGACCTGCCTGCAGAAGTCGTAATTGAAACGCTGAGATCAAGGACGTTTGCCCACGAGATTGTCTGTAATGGCAAAGTCGTATCACAGCGTCAGGCTGACTTACGATTCAAATCGGCAACTGAGCCAATTGCTGCCGTTATGGTGAAAAACGGCAGCAGGGTAAAAAAGGGTCAGACAATCGCCAGACTGATGACTTCGGCGCTTGAGAACAAACTAAAGCAGGCTAAATCCCGGCTTGAACAATCAGAACTGGAGATGAAAGACGTGTTGATAGGACAAGGCTATAATACAACAGCACAGAACAATGTGCCGGAGAGCGTATGGAAATTGGCACAAGTAAAGAGTGGATACGCCCAGAACCATGCGGCCTATGAGTTGGCAAGGATGGAACTGGAGGATGCCACTATGAAAGCTCCCTTCGACGGCATAATAGCAAATTTGTCAGCCAAGGCTTTCTGCATGCCTGATGCCTCAACGCCTGTCTGCCGCATCATTTCCACAGGAGGTCTCTCAGTAGAGTTTTCTGTTCTGGAAACAGAACTTCAGGTACTTGGTACAGGTACAAAGGTGGAGATTATGCCATACGCCTTGCCAGATACCAAAGTTTACGGCAACATTACGGAGATAAATCCTCTGGTCGACGAGAAAGGGCTGGTAAAGATCAGGGCAGATATCAATGGCGACAAGCGATTGTTCGAAGGGATGAATGTCAGAATCAGGATCCAGCGCGATGTTCCTAAACAATACGTAGTGCCAAAGACAGCCATCGTACTGAGGTCAGGCCGTCAAGTGATGTTTACATTAGAGGACGGGAAGGCGGTATGGAACTATGTCACGACAGGTCTGGAGAATCTTGACAGCTACACTGTCATAGGAGAGACGCTTAAAGAAGGAATGCAGGTAATAGTAAGCGGCAATCAGAACCTGGCCCACCATTCGCCTGTAATAATAGCAAAGCCCACAAATAGGAAATAAATAATATGGTGAAATATCTGATCCACCGCCCTGTCTCTGTAATAATGGTGTTTTTGGCATCATTCATAGTAGGTTGCATCATATATGCGACTTTGCCGACATCGCTCTTGCCTAACATGGACATTCCCCGGATGACTGTTGAAATAGATGGCGATAACCTATCTGCCCGTGAGTTGGAAAGTTCCAGAATGCGACCAGTCCGCAGGGCAGTGATGCAGGTCAGGGGGTTGGAAGAACTGCGTAGTGAGACACGCGACGGCAAGGGCATTATAACCCTATCCTTTGAATACGGTACAAATACAGACCTGGCATTCATTGAGGTGAACGAGAAAATCGAAACATCTCTGAACAGTCTGCCCAAAGAGGCTCCAAGGCCAAAGGTTATCAAGGCAAGTGCAACCGATATTCCTGTCTTTTACCTGAATATGTGCCTAAAAGGCGATAACGGCTCGTATAATGACCTCTGTGGCGTGGCAGAAAACACGGTGCGCCGTCGTCTGGAACAATTGCCTCAGGTCGCCATGGTCGATATTACTGGTTTGGCAAAGAGGGTTATCAAGGTTGTTCCCGACGAAAACAAACTGCAAGCCAACAATCTTACGCACTCTGTGATTGAGGATGCTATCGTTTCAAGCAATGCCGAGCCTGGCAGTATGCTGGTAAGGGACGGGTATTACGAATACAGCATCAGGGTAGGTTCACAACTGAACACAGTAAAAGATGTGGAAGACATCTATATCAGGCATGGAGAAAGAATGCTCCAGCTGAAAGACGTGTGTGAGGTAAGCATAGGGGAACAAACGGAAAGAGGGCTGTCTTTCGTTGACGGGAAACGGGCTGTCACAATGGGTATCATCAAGCAAAACGATGACAACATGGATGATCTCAAAGCTGGCATTGACTCAACGATGCATCATTTTGAGAATGAATTTCCGCAAATAGAGTTCAAAATAAACCGTAACCAAACGGAGTTGCTGGAATCAACTATCAGCAATCTGGAACAAAATTTCGTGCTCGGCTTCATATTGATATTAATCACCACCATACTGTTTATCGGGCGTTTCAGGCTTTCTGTGGTTATCGGTCTGTCCATGATAGTGTCGGTGGTTATAACCTTTTTGCTGTTCGGCCTGTGCAAGATATCACTTAACATTATTTCCATCTCTGGACTCATCCTGGCTGTAGGAATGATGATCGACAATTCCATCATTGTCACGGAGAACATAACCCAACACATGGAAAGAGGAAAACTCAGGAACAGAGCCATTGCTGCCGGGGCAAGTGAGATGATTGCCCCGTTGCTCAGCTCCTCACTGACAACTGTTGCAGTATTTGTGCCCCTGATATTCCTGAGCGGTATCGCCGGAGAGATGTTCTTCGACCAGGCCTTCTCCATAACGGCAGGTCTCGGGGTCTCATACCTGACAGGCATCATCTTACTGCCGGTACTCTACCTGTTGACAATTAAGGGAGGCCGCCAAGAGACCTCGTTATTAAATCGCATGGCAGACAAGATTTCCCTTGGGTCACAGTCTTTATATGAAAGAGGAGCCAATTTCGCTTTCCGCCATAAGACAGCCATGGTAATGTGTGTACTGCTTTCACTGCCTCTTTGCGTCTTGTTCTCCATGATACTCGACAAGGAAGTACTGCCACAGACAGACCAGCATGAAACGGAAATGAAGATAGACTGGAATGAGGACATCGGTCTTGAGGAGAATAGGAAAAGAACACTTGGCGTTTTAAGACAGACGGACAATCTGACAAATGAACATGCAGCATTTATCGGACTTCAAGATTTCTCCGTAGACCAAAACGTCAACAGGAGTATATCTGAATCATTTTGCTATCTGAATACAGATAGTCCAGAGGCATTAAATTCACTCCGTGACACAATCTCTAAAATCATGGACAAAACCTATCCTAATGCGATTGTATCATTTAGCCCTCCAATGACAGTCATAGAGAAGATGTTCGACACACGGCAATCCGAACTTGAAGTTCATATCACGGCAAAAGAAAGGGCTGGAGAAATGAACGTTAGCGATATCGAAGAGCTCAGACTCCGTATGGAGAAAGCTGGAGCAGGGAAAATCTCCAAGCAAGCTGTACTGCGGCAATATGTACTCAAGAAACACTATGACCGCATGACGCTATATAATATTCGGTCGGCAACTGTTGACAGTGTGCTCCAGAGGGCAATGCAAGACCGGATCATTACCACCCTTCATGCCTCACAGGACAATATTCCTGTTACGATGCCCAAAAGCGACAAACCGCTTCATGAAATCCTTGATGAAAGTTTAATCCCCTCTGGAACAGGAGCCTTGCCATTATCTGTATTCATATCAGCCATTCCCACAGAGGAAAGGAAGGATATCGTTGCTGGAAGAGACGGTAACTACATTCCCCTTTCAATAAAGAGTCCCAATGTTGAGAAAAGCATACAGATCATTAAGGAGATTGTAGATCAGGACGGTCGTATGGACGCATCTTTTGCCGGCAGCTGGTTTGGCAGCAGGAGAATGGTTGGAGAACTACTTGTGGTATTGGCCGTATCGCTCATACTCATGTATTTCATCCTATGCTCGCAGTTTGAGAATTTCGTCTCACCCCTTATTATACTATTGGAAATACCCATTGACGCAGCATTCGCATTTGCCGGATTATGGCTGTCAGGACAATCACTGAACCTGATGTCGGTCATTGGCATTATTGTCTCATGCGGAGTTGTTATAAACGACTCTATCCTGAAAATCGACAGTATTAATGTACTACGAAAGCAGGGCATGCCGCTATTGGAGGCCATCCATACAGCAGGTAAACGCCGTGTAAGGGCTATTCTGATGACCTCGCTTACTACTGTCTTCGCCATGTTGCCTGTGTTGTTTGCAACCGATATAGGATCAGAGTTGCAGCGACCGCTCGTCATCGCAATGACTACGGCGATGATTTTCGGCACATTGGCCAGTTTGTTTGTTGTACCACTCTTTTATTGGATTGTTTATCGTCATGAATCGAAAAAGTAAAATGATTGCAGTGCTGTTAATAATGACAGCCAGTTTGTCTGCCCAACCAGCGATAAAACTGACACTTGAAGAGGCTATCACAATTGCGTCCGACAGTTCTCTGACAGCCTTCAGACACAAGAACATGTATCAGAGATCGTATTGGGAATACAGAGTTTTCAAGGCAAGTAGACTTCCAGGGCTCTCTCTCGGCCTGTCTCCTCAATACTATCGGGCCATTACCCAGCGCTATGACTCCAATCAGGATGCTGATGTGTACAGAGAACAGCAGATGTTCAGTCTCTCATCGAGCCTAGGTGCCACACAGAACATAGATTTCTTAGGTGGCACATTATACTTGAATAGCGATTTGGGCTATATGCGGAATTTCGGTGACAACAAGTCTACCCAGTACTCATCAGTACCCCTTCAGTTAGGATACCGGCAGGACTTAATAGGATACAACCCATTTAAATGGGACAAGAAGATAGAACCCCTGAGATTCGAAAAGGCCCGGAAGCAATTCGTATATAATATGGAAAGCGTGTCAGAGGAAGTCGCCGGTTTTTTCTTTGATTTGGCAATGGCACAGGCTGAGTACGACCTGGCATTGGAGAATTGCCAGAACACAGACACACTCTATACTATCGGCAAAAGGCGTTTCGAGATTGCCGGTATCTCTCAGGCAGACCTCATGACGCTGAAGCTTGACAATATCAATGCGCGCAACAGTCTGAAAAATGCAGAGATATCCTTGAAAAGATCAATGAATACACTTGTGAACTACCTTGGTCTACCTTCCAGTAGTCTCATTGAGACAGTTCTGCCTTCATATCCCGAGAAACTTAACATCAACATCGATGAAGCCATCAGAGAGGCACGGCAGAACAACTATGAGCTTCTGGAGAAAAGACAAGTTATAACAGAAGCAGAACAGAGTTACGACAGAGCCAGGAAAGAGGCGCTTTTCAGCGCATCATTCAATGCAAGTGTCGGTTTCAATCAGGTTGCCGAGAATTTAGCCGATGCCTACAAGAAACCACTCCAGCAGGATTTGATGAGCATATCGCTGACCATACCTCTCCTTGACTGGGGCGTTCGGAAGGGAAAGAAAAGCATGGCATGGAACGATCTGGAAGAAGCCCGATTGGCCGAACGTCAGAAAAACATCTCACTCGATGAAGAGGTAGCCATCATTGTGAGAGACTTCAATGTGCAGCAAGATATGATAGCAAGTGCGGAAGAAGCAGAGGTGTTAGGAAGGGCGGCTTATAAGCAGACACAGCAGAGGTACATCATCGGCAAGGCTGACATCAATGACCTCACCCTGTCGCGCAACCGTCAGCAGGAGGCCAGGAAGAACTACATATCAGCACTGAGAAGCTACTGGCAGAACTATTACAAAATCAGGAAGGTTACGCTTTATGACTTCGTAAAAGGCTTCGGACTGGCCGATCACTTTGACTTCAACAAGGGAAAGTATCAATGAGGAATATCATCGCATTCATCTGTCTGTCGCTAATCGGACTGGCCCTGCTGCCTTTGGTAACCGTAAGGCTGGTTCCGTCGGGAACACTGCCAGAGATTTCCATATCCTACTCCATGCCAGGACACTCTTCAACCGTCATAGAGAAGGAGGTGACATCCCGGTTAGAGGCTGCCGTTGAGAGGGTCAGAGGGGTAAGTGGAGTAAGATCTGTGACTGATAACGGAGGAGGAAGAATCAGCATTAGCATTGACAAGCATGCAGACGCAGATGCCGTAAGATTCGAAGTCTCGGCGCGTATTCGCCAGATATGGGGGCAATTGCCCGAAGAAGTGTCTTACCCATACATCTCCATGTCACATGCTGATGATGAAGCCACCAGCCCTTTTCTGGTCTATAGTATTGATGCGCCAGTATCTGCAATTGACATTCAGGAATATGCAGAGGACAACATTCTTCCCAAACTGTCAAGAATAAAAGGTATTGACAAGACGGAGATAAGCGGGGCAACTCCTGTCATCAGTCAGTTGGAATACGACCAGCAGCAGTTGAGTACCATAGGCGTTACAGAGGATCAGATAGCTGAAGCTGTCGGGCACGAAGACAACATGATAAGAACCTCCGACAAGAGGCTTGTCTTTATAGACAGACTAGTAAACCGCACCCAAGTTGAAGACACGCCTACAACTTATTTCCGCATCAACGGACAGCCATCCGTATTCCTGTCAATGACAGCAGAAAAGACGGCGAACCAACTTGTAGTAGGGAAAAGTATCAAGCAACAAATGGATGAGATCATCGAATTGCTTCCAGAAGGATACGAGATGCACATAGCTTATGACTCGACAGAAGACATCGGCAAGCAGCTTCAGATGGTTGTTGGGCGTTCATGGCTTACAATCGCTATCCTACTCCTGTTTGTTGCCATTGTCTACAGGAGCATTCGTTACGTAGTCATGATGACACTTTGCCTTTCGGCCAATCTGTTGATTGCTGTCATCCTATATTACGTATTAAGACTTGAGATTCAGATTTATTCGCTGGCAGGCATCACGATATCCTTGAACCTTATCATAGACAACATGATATTGATGGCGGATCATATCAGAAGGAAAGGCCATGATGTCATTAGTGCCGAGATGACCGCCACGCTTACAACGATAGGGGCACTAAGCGTAATATTCTTCCTGAGCGACGAACAAAAGCTCACTTTAGCCGACTTCGCTTGGGTCATCATTGTCAATCTGGCATGTTCCCTGCTTGTCGCATTCTGTCTGGTTCCTCCGATGATGCGAATTATGGGAATAGATAATCAGAAGAAAAAGACAAGGACAAAACTGCTGAGATATAGGGGAAAATTATCCGTCGTTTATGAGAAAGCTATCTTATTATTTCTTTCTAGGCGGATCTTTGTTGTATTATTACTATGCATAGTCCTGGGACTGACAGCATGGAAATTTGCGGATGAAGTCAGAGAGGGAACTTACTATCAGCAACAGAAAGGAGAAACTGTGCTATATGCCTCAGCCTCATTGCCCAATGGAGCAACTATCGGCGAGATGAACAGTCTGATCCAGAAGATGGAGCGCTACCTGTCAGGCTTTCAGGAGCTCAGTATATTTCAGACAAACATTTACGATGCCAGACATGCCACCATTGCCATCCATTTCAAACCTGAGTACCAGAAGGGCGGATTCCCCTATACCATGAAGAGCAAGATTGTCTCAAAGGCACTGACACTCGGAGGTGGGGCATGGAACGTCTACGGTCTGAGTGACCAAGGATTCAGCAACGATGTAAGAGAGACAGCGGGTACTTTTGAGATCAAGATGATGGGATATAACTATGATGAACTGTGGAAACAAGCAAACGTGATGAAGGACACTTTGCTGCGACGCAAAAGAATCAGGGATGTAAACATCGGTGCAGAATACTCACCATGGAAGGAAGACTATAATGAATATGTGCTATTGCTTGAAAACTGGAGACTGGCGCAACTTGGAATGACACCGACCCAGTTTTTCTCCCAAGTGTACCCACTGTTCATTCACTCAACCGAATTCGTCAGAAAAGACGGAAACAGAATTCGACTGAAATCAAAACAAGGAAAAGAAAATGATGTTTGGGCGCTGATGAATATCCCCGTCAACTCTGGAAACCGATTCTTTAAGGTTTCGGACGTGGCTACGCTGGATAAACAACCTGTCCCCAAAAGAATCATAAAAGAAAATCAGCAATACCAACTTGTGCTTCAGTACGACTATATTGGCGCCAGTGAGATGGGCAGGAAATACAGGGATGTTGACATAGAGAAAGTAAGGCCTGTATTACCTATGGGCTACACTATAGCAGCAGAGGAATCGTGGAAGAGATGGTCGCCCAAGGATAAGGAAACCTATTGGTTGGTGGCACTGTCTGTATTGATTATCTGGTTTATGATGGCAGTATCATTCAACTCACTTCGACAACCGTTCTCAATTATATTCGTTATTCCAATATCATTCATTGGAGTATTCTTTGCATTTATCCTTTTCAATATGAAAATTGATGAAGGATTCCTCGCATCACTAATATTCCTGACGGGTATAACAGTCAATGCGGGCATTTTCATAGTAAGAGAATATAAGGCTATCAGGAATCTGCATCCGTTATATTCGCCTGTCAGATGCTATAGGAAAGCTTTTAACAACAAGATTATCCCTATTCTCCTTACTCAGTTGTCAACATTTCTTGGATTTATCCCATTTGTAATCGGCAGTCCGGAGTCATTCTGGTTTAATCTTGCCGTCGGCATCATGGGGGGAATTGTCATGTCGCTGATAGGTATTGTTATCTTATTACCAATAACATTATTGAAAAGAATTGATTGATTGCTGTCACATCACTTCAGGCGATGATAATCGAATTGGGCAACGTCGACGTAGCCGCCCTTTTTCTTTGTGGCGTAGCAGAAGATGCCGAACTTGGTGCCCATGAAGAAGCGGCGCCAGTCGAAGGACATCTTGTAGTCGCTGCCAATCCTAGTCCACTGCTGGCCGTCTAGGCTGTAATAGAAGGTGGCAAGGTCAGCGCCAGGCATTCCTCCTTTGTGCTCTGCCTGCGGACGGAAGTCGGCATCGATGCGGAGCCATATTTTAGTGGAGAGTGGAGAGAGAAGAGAGGTGAGATTGACGCTCTCGATGACCTTTTCATCGTAATGCTCCACGGCCTTCTCACGCTCGGTGAGGCTGCAGGTCTGCTCACTCATCTCCAGCGTGAGTTTCTTGCCTTGCTTCTTGATGGTTAGTACACCTGAGTCACTGTTGAAGGCTGCCAGTCCTGCGCAGTCGCCATCCTTCATCTTCGAGAGGTCGAGACAGACGGCTCCGCTGCATTGTGGACCCTCCATGCGCTGGGTGAGTGTGTTGGGAGCCAGATAAAGGGTAGGAACAACGCGATTAGTCTTCAGACGCAGGTAGCCAGGACGTTCCGTGAGGCTCCAGGCTTCATCGATGGGGTTATGGTTCCACTGCCAGTGGAGACCGAGTTTGGGCTCTGAGAAGTCATCTGCTTTCACGATGGCGGTTTCCGGCTGTCCGCTGACGAGGGGACGTACACGCGCTGGTACCTTGCCTTCTTCGTCGCCCAGCATCGGCCATCCGTCAATCCAGCGGCAGGGCATCACGGTGAGCACGCGCCCCACACCACCACGATCCTGGAAGATGATGCCATACCAGTCGCCGTCGGGACTGTCGACAATCGTGCCTTGTGCCTCGTAGGAGAAGCCGCCGAACTCGGATTCAAGGATGACCTGTTTCTCGTAAGGGCCATGGATGTCGTCAGCCCTGTAGCACACCTCACGACGATGGCGCCCTGGGGCATAGACGTGGGAGATCATCAGCAGGTAGTACTTGCCACGGTGCTTGATCATGCGGGAGCCCTCGAGCAGTCCTGTCTCGTCGGCCTCGCGCTCGAAGATCTTCTGGTGGGTGCCTTCGATGACATCGGAGAGATCGGGCTTCAGTTCCATCATCTCGCCCGTGCCATAGATGACGTACACACGGTCGTCGTCGTCGAAGAAGAGCGAGCAGTCATGGAAGTGGCGCATGCGGGAGACAATCTTCCAAGGGCCTTCAGCCTTATCGGCGGTGAAGATATAGGTATCGCCCATGGCACCCTGTTCGTTGGGAGCCAGCAGGGCATAGAACTTACCCTTGTGGTACTTCAGCGAGGTGGCCCATTGGCCGCGTCCATAGGCTGTGCCTTCGAGCAGGTCGTACTTCGGCGAATCCGTCAGACGGTCGAAGATATAGCCTACGGTCTCCCAGTTCTTCAGATCCTTGGAGGCCATGACAGGGGCGCCAGGCATGAGGTGCATGGTAGTGGAGACGAGGTAGAAGGTGTCGCCCACACGGATCACGTCGGGATCGGGTACATCAGCCCAGATCATGGGGTTCTGAATCTTGTCGGTAGTCGTTTGTTGTGCCATTGTGCCCAGTGTGGTGCACAGCATCAGGAGGGTAAGAAGTCTTCTCATATCGGTAAATGGTTTTTGTTCTGGTTGCAAAATTACAAATAATTTGTAATTATCGCGGCACAATTCGCAAATATTTCGTACCTTTGTCGCAAAATATAATGGAAACACTAAAGGAGAAAACGGCCAAGGGGCTCTTCTGGGGCGGGATGAACAACGGCGTACAGCAGTTGCTCGGACTTGCTTTCGGCATCATTCTGGGGCGCCTGCTCGATCCATCTGACTATGGTATGACGGCGATGCTGGCGGTGTTCTCCGTGATAGCCAACGAGCTGCAGTCGAGTGGTTTCAAGACGGGACTTATCAATCTGAAGTCGCCCGCCCACGATGACTATAATGCCGTGTTCTGGTTTAATGTCCTCGCTGGGGCAGCCATCTATGTGGTGCTGTGGTTCTGTGCCCCACTGATAGCTGACTACTACCACCAGCCCAAGCTGATACCGCTGAGCCGCTATGTGTTCCTCGGCTTTGTCTTTTCAAGTTTCGGCATGGCGCAATCGGCTTATCTCACGAAACAGATGCAGATCAAGCAGATAGCACAGTGCGGCATGACGGCTACGCTCTCGTCGAGCATCGTCAGTGTCGTTTTGGCTGCCTTGGGCTTCGGCTATTGGGCCCTCGCCACGCAGTATCTGCTGTATATCGCCATGAACACCTTGCTGCTATGGTTCTTCAGCCCCTGGCGCCCAACGATGAAAGTGACCTTTGAACCCATACGCCGTCTCTTCCCCTTCAGTTTCAAGATTATGCTTTCGGCCATTTTCACCCAGGTGAACAATAATATCATGAACCTGCTGCTGGGCCGTTATTACGGCGAGACGAATACTGGGCATTATAATCAGGCCTACCAGTGGAGTTCGAAGTGCTTCCTGCTGGTGGGGAATATGCTGAAACAAGTGGATCAGACGGTGCTCGTAGGACTCGGTGATGAGTGTGAGCGTCAGTTAGCCGTGTTGCGGAAGATGATGCGCTTTACGGCCTTTATCTCCTTCCCGCTGCTGTTTGGTCTTGGCATGGTGTCGCATGAGTTTATCGTGTTGGCGATAGGCGCGAAGTGGGCGTTTGCTGCCTCGTTGCTGCCGCTGCTCTGTCTCTGTGGTGCCTTCATGCCGCTCTCTACGCTGCTCACAGACTCGGTAATCAGCCAGCATCGCAGCGACATCTATCTCTGGAACACGTTTGCCCTGGGAATCCTCCAGATGGCGCTGATGGTGGCCCTGTGGCGCGAGGGCATCATGACGATGGTGATTGCCTATGCCCTCTTGAATATCGCATGGGTGTTTGTATGGCATTTCTTCGTGCAGCGGCTGATGAACTACCGACTGATACCTTTCCTGAAAGATATCCTTCCCTTCGCCCTTGCTGCAGCGGGTGTGATGGCTGTAACAGGTTTTGTGACACACGCCATCGAGATGCTGTGGCTGAAACTGCTGTGCCGCGTGGTGCTTGCCGCCTTGCTTTATTATGTCGTGATGCGCCTGGCAGGGGCTGTGATCCTGAAGGAGATCATGGCGTTTATCTTCCGAAAAGGTATTTCTTCAGGAAAGGACTGACACGCAACAGCTGAGACGTGACGATGCAGAAGCCGATGACCAAGAAGGCCAGGGAAAAGGAGACTGTAGTTTCGAGGATGAAGTTACTGCGGTTTACCTTGAAGAATTCGCCCACCATCGGCAGTTTCGGCAGGAAGAAATAATGCAGCAGATAGATGTCGAGTGTGCGGCGGCCTATGAACTGGAGCACAGAGCCGAAGCGCGTCTGCTCGAAGAAGTCGTGGTAATACCTGAAGAACATAAAGACCATCGACAGCAGGAGGAACATCGCCAGGGTGTGGGGCAGGGAGGCCCATGCCAACCGCAGGGTATGCCACTTCAGCACCTCAATGGTGCAGACGACAGCCAGTAGCGTCACTACGGGGAGGAACCACTTGCTGTCCATCAGCCGTTGTGCCTGCTGCCAGTAGCGATGCACGATATTGCCGAAGAGGAAGAAGGGGAAATAGCGCATCATCTCCACCAGACTGGTGTAGTTGAGGAACTCATTCTGCGGTCCCTTGTATCCCAGGGCCCAGGAGAAATAGCGCGGCAGGTAACACGTCTCGAAGAATCCCAGTGAAACGATGAACAGCAGCACCACAGGGATACACGACTTGAAGGGCAACTTGCTCTCTGCATAGCTGAAGAGATAATACGTGAGCAGCATGTAGAGCAGCACCAGTGTGAACCAGTAGCCCGCCTTCATGCTTGAGGCGAGCGCCTCTGCCAGACTAGCCTCGAAAGGTGTCGTGGGAATTATCGCCAGAAAGAGCAGGAAGAACACGATGGTAGGTATCAGCTGCACCCGCATCTTCTTCAACGACAGTTCCCGGAGCGTCTTTGCATTCCAGACCCTACTCGCCTTATAGGCCAGAAACCCGCTGATGAAAAAGAACAGCGGCATGCGGAAGAGCAGGAAGAACTGGAGGGCTGCCGACCATCGGATCTGCATGCCGAATGACTTCAGGGCCACATGGTTGGAGACCACGAGTATCATCGTAAATCCCCGCAGGGCATCGAGCCAGCCCATGCGTGGTGTCTTCGCCGTAGGGCTAAGCGAAGAATTCAAGTTGTCCGACATGTGGCGATAGTTTATTGAGATCAGGCAATTGCATATAGTCGCCATAAATATGGCGCAGATGGGCATCGGCATTGCCGGGCACCGGCAGCTGATGACCCTCGAACACGTGGGTTGTCAAGGGGAATATCTCCTCGAGGTAGCGCGGATTGTGGAAGGGGATGCCCATGCCACTGGTGATGACAGACGAGCCAAAGGTCACCTGCGAAAGAACCGTTCTCAGACAAGGGAACAGTACCCGATTGTTGAAGTTAAAGATACGTCGCACCTGCTTGATAGCTTTGTCGTCATCAGTGCTTGTGCGCCAGATCTTATACATGTGCCCCACGGTCTTCTCCGTCAGTTTGTGAAGCCAGACTGGGTGGCGTTCCATTGGGAAGATGTCGATATAGATACCCTGCTCCTTCCATCGGCGGTCGTAGGTGTTCTGCTCCAGCATCCTTGAACGCTTGTCGCGCACCTTCGCATAGTAGAAGAAATAGTTGGGATCGGTCTCGTCGTTCTGCAGAGCCAGCCATTCAGGCAGTTCTGAGGGCAGCACCTGCATCAGCCTGACATAGTCACTGCGCAGCATCTCGATGTCGAGATCATCGTCCCAGGGTATGAAGCCGTTGTGGCGCAGGGCACCTATCAGTGTGCCGCTGCTGAGCCAGTATCTGATGTCGTGCTTCTTGCAGATCCTGTCCACCTCGAGCAATATCTCCAGCATCCGCATCTGCTGGCGCCGCAGCAGCGACCCCTCGGGGTTGAACTTCGTGTGAGCGATACACGTAAGACCCCAGCGCAGTACCTTGTCGATCATAGGGGTCTTGATGCCATGCTCACGGGCTTGCTGTTGAATGATCTGCAGGCCGTAGGGGAAATCCTCGGTGAAATAGCGGCTCTCGAAGTCGGGCACATAGCCACCCGCTACTTTCTTCATCGGCGACTTGATGCCCTTGAAGGCCTCGATGGACTGCAGTTTATGGGTGAGCGATGCGGCGTCGGTGCTCTCGTAATAGTCGAGAATCGTGGGGATGCTGCCTTTGGTAACTGGCAGCACGCCCAGCAGCTGCTGGAACTCTTCGTCCATCTGTATCAACAGTTTCGATGCCTCGTCAGTCCACTGTTCATAGAACAGGCTATTTTCGGGATAGACCACACCTTCGTGCCAGCCACTCCAAAGGGTATAGAGACGGGCAGGATGGAGCAGCGGATTGCTGTTAGTCAGACTCACTTCATAATAGTTCTTCAACAATTGGACAGGCACTCGGAACAGTTGTTCGATGGTCGCTCTCAGCGCTTCTTTCTTGTCTGTCTGCTCGATGGCGATACTGAGATTTGGCTTATAGCCTAGCAGATCGGCAGCATGTCCGTATGCCGTCAGTCGTGAGATGAAAGGTACACGCTGGAAGCCGAACAAGGGTGTCTGGGCAGGCAGGGTGTGAAAGGCCTCGAAGAAGAACCCCGTGCTGCTGACGATACTGCCCACGGCAGTTCCAGGCGATAGGGCAGGGGCTATCTGCTGCAGCACTTCGCGGATGGAGAAACCAGGCAGACAGAGCAGCACGATATCCGCAGGGGTGACTACCTCTTGCGGATCAGCAGAGATCGTCTTCAGACGCCCCTCCAGCACCGTTCCCCCCGGCGTCCTGATGGCCAGTTGCTGTTGCCAGCGCTCAGGATGGCGTGTCAGGAGCGACACCTCACAGTCGCCGTGAGCTGCCAGGAATCCTGCTACCACATGGCCCAGATTACCGCCTCCGCAGATACATACCTTCTTCTTCATCGCTTCGCCAATAGTTTGAGCGCCTCTACCAGTCTGGTGTTGTCCTCGTGGTTGCGCACAGCGATGCGCATGTACTGCTTCTCGGGATCGAGTCCCGGTTTCTTGCTACAGTCGCGCGTCAGGATGTTATGCTGTCGAAGGGTGTAGATTACGATCTGCGTTGCCGTATAGGGCGGCAACACCTCACAGAGGAAGTAGTTGGCCTGCGAGGGCATCACGCGGAGGAAGGGAATCGTGCGCAGCTGGCGCTCGAAGTCTGCACGCTCTGCCACAAACTTATCACAAGCCTTCAGATAGTCCTTCTCGTGCTTGTTGTAGATTTGCATGAAGAACTCTGCAAACGAGTTGAGGTTCCAGATAGAGACCTCTTTCTTCATCCGCGCGATCAGCTCCTTGTCAGCAGAGGCGAGGATACCCAGACGCAGTCCGGGCACACCGAAGCTCTTCGAGATACTCTTCATCACCGCCATGTGGGGATAGGCTTCGAGGATTTCGTCAGAGAGCAGCGAGTTCGTCTTATAGTCGATGCTGAAGTCCACGAAACTCTCGTCTACCACGAGTCGGATACTTCTCTCCTCGCACCATTGGGCCAGTCTCAGTACATCTGACTTGGGAATAAAGTTGCCCGAGGGGTTGTCAGGATTGATGAGCATCAGCGTCTCGATGTCCTTGTCGGCAAAGTAGTCCATCAGTTCTTCTGACGTATAGCGGTAGTCCTCATTCTGAGGCACAAACGTTACCTGCAGCGAGGGATCGAAACGATTCGGATATTCCTCGAAGGTGGGGCGAATGAAGCCCGTCTTGCCCTTCGTTTGCTCCATCAGCACCTTGATCAGTTCGGCAGCACCGTTGCCAGGCACGATATACGGCTCACTTACGCCAAAGCTCTTGCTGGCAATCAGCGTGTTCACCTTCATGCCCGAGGGATACTCCGTCAGCAGGGTATCGAAATTGCTGCGCAGTTCGTCTTTCATGCGCTTCGAGGGGAAGTAGGGATTCACCAGATAGCAGAAGTCGAGCATCTGCGGGAAGCGCCAGAAGCCGCCATAGCGTCCGTAGTATTTTCGGATCACGTCCTGATCGTCGGCAAAGAGTGCCTCGGCGATATCCAGATCCTGCTTGTCATCGATCTCATACCACCGCTCGTTGCCTATAGGCAGGGCTTTGATGTGATGGCTGTCCAGCAGCGAGATGATGCGGAGCACGTTTTCGTAGTACTCGTTATTGCCCACCGCCTTCGTATAGGCATCGAGGAAGGGCACATACTGGTGCTGCAGGAATTCGCGACTGAACTTATAGATGTTTACCGTCTTGTAGTACGCGTCTACATCGTCGTAGTCGAAAGCCTCCTTCGAGATGAAGTTCACGATATGCTGCTCTTCATCCAGGCGCACCATCGTACCGTCCATCCACGACTCGTATTTCGCCACGAGGGCCAGATTCGGACTGGGATCCTCAAGGATCATCGGGAACAGACGGTCGCTGAACACGAGGTCGCTCTCTATCAGCAGGGTATCGTCTTCCTGCAGTTGTTCCTTCACGATGGACAGGGAGTAGATGTTGTTCGTCTTGTCGTAGATGGGGTTCTCTGCGAATTCGATGTGGAGTGCTGCATGCCTGGCGTTGACATAATCCATCAGCTCCTTGCCTTTATATCCCACCACGATGATGATTCGCTGTAGCTGGAGTTCGGCCAGCTGCCGCAACAGACGGTCTATCAGCGGAATGCCGTTCACCGGAACCATACACTTGGTGTTCTCTTTGGTGAGTTCTCCTAACCTGCGGCCCATTCCTGCCGCCAAAATGATTGCCTGCATAATGCCTAAATGCTTTATTTTGCTGCAAAAATATAAAAAATCCGTGTAAATCCGTGTAATCCGTGCCAAAAAATTGTATCTTTGCAGCGAAAAAGTGTCAAAATGAAGTATTCCGCAAAAACCGACATCGCCGTACTGCTGCTCTTCTTCAATCGCAGCGACACCTTCCGGCAGGTGTTTGATGCCGTGCGCCAGGCGCGCCCCTCCAAGTTGTTTCTCTATCAGGATGGTCCTCGTGGAGAGCGCGACAGGGAGGGCATCGAGGCATGCCGCGCGATAGCCAGCGACGAGAATATTGATTGGGAATGCGAGGTCCACCGCCTGTATCAGGAGAAGAACTTCGGCTGCGATCCTTCGGAATACATCTCGCAGAAATGGGCTTTTTCTATTGTCGACAAGTGTATGGTGCTCGAGGACGACGATGTGCCCTCGCAGTCGTTCTTCCCCTTCTGTAAGGAGATGCTCGACCGTTATGAGCACGACGAGCGCATCGCGATGATCTCAGGCTTCAACATCGACGAGGTGACGGCGGATTGTCCTTACGACTATTTCTTCACCTCCACCTTCGCCATCTGGGGCTGGGCTTCGTGGCGCAGGGTCATCGATCAGTGGGATGGCCAGTACTCCTTCCTCGATGACGACTACAACATGCGCCAGCTGGAGGCGCTGGGCGAGCAGCGCCGCTATCGCAAGGATATGATCGCGATGTTCCGTAACCACCGTCTCACGGGCAAGGAATACTATGAGAGCATCTTCTGGGCAGCCATGCTCTTCAACTCAGGACTGGCCATCATGCCCGCGAAGAACCAGATCAACAATCTGGGACTCATGGCAGACTCTACCCACTTCACGGCCTCGGCAGCGACCACGCCTAGACGCCTGCGCCGCATCTTCACCATGAAGCGCCATGAACTCACGTTCCCCCTGAAGCATCCGCGATACGTCATCGAGAATGTGGCATACAAGGAACGGCTCTACAAGGTCAATGCCTGGCGCCATCCCTGGACGAAAGTCTGTTATTCATTGGAGGAACTTTGGCTGAACCTGTGCCACGGCAATTTCTCGCACATCGGCAAATCGGTCATGCGCCGCCTTAGCAAGCTTACAGGCACCTTCCACCACGCCTAGAGCGTCGTGCGTATGGGTGTAAGCAGGAAGTCCGTCAGCAGATAACCATTGTAGCCTAAGAGATAGAGCGTCAGCAGCAGCACGATGCCCCGCAGCCACCAGCCCTTTACGTTTGCGAAGAGGAAGGCTGTCGCTATCGGCAACGTGAAAGCCCAATGGGGCGTCATGATATAGATCTCGTTAATACCAAAGCCCAGGATGATATGCAGGAACATGTCGAAGGCCATGCACGACAGGCAGAGCCACAGGAAACGGCTTTTCCTGCCAAACCAGATACCCGCCACAAACAGCAGTAGGATACAGCCCTCGACGACGTAGCAGAGCCTCCATTGGTAAGGCACGAACACCGGGCGGCGCACCAGCACATCCTCCAGGAAGTATTCCTTATGGAACTGCAGCGACTCGCCGAAGAGGTTCTCGTATATGGTCTCCCAGCGCGAGGTAGAGATATCAGTCCACTTCAGGAATCCTTTATCCTCCATGGGCTTACCAGTCTTTGCAGCCTGGCGATTCAAGATTACCTGGCGGCGCGCCTTGCGGGCCTCATATTGTGCGCGCTCTGCATCTGTCATCTTCGCCACTTTCTCCTCTTCCGCCTTTGCCTGGCGCACCTTCAGTGCGGCGCGTGCTTTCTCCTTGGGCAGCACGAAGGTTTGGTACTCCCGCACGGCGGTACCCCACAGCAGGGCCGTAGGCAGGATCACCGCCAGCAGCAGATATTTCGGGCGGAAGAAGTCCTTCAGATTCACGAAGAAGCCGCTCATAAAAACCTTGATGCCATTGCTCAGTGTCACGCCGGCTGTGATATAGAACATGATTGCCGACTGCCACCAGCGGAACTCCCTGCCTTTCTGGATACATACCCCGGAGATATAGAGCGTGATGAGCAGCAGGAACATCGATATCGTGAAATGGTCGGGCACGAATACCGACATCAGGATATAGGCAAACGAGAAGTGAAAGGCCGTCAGTAGCGTGGCATCCCACTTCACCAGTCCAACCACCTCCCGGTGGATCCTATATAAAAAGATGTAGGAATAGAATGAACAGGCAATCAGCGGCAGTGCCACCAGATACTGAACGCAGTTCACACCCAGCAGCCATCCCAGTCCCTCGTTGATCAGCCACAACGGCCAGATGAGGAACGATAGCAGCGGGTGACGGTACACCTGATATACTACATCCCAGTCTGTCACGCCAAGATACGTCAGCGGGTCATATCCCGAGAGATGCAGCTCACGCTCGAACACCTTCCAATAGGGGCCGAAACCCTCCTGCATGAACAAGTCGTGCATGCGATAGATAAACAGGCCGTTAAGCACCACGATCACCGCCAGGGCAATCACCGCCTGGAGCCGTTCCTCGCGCTTGATCTTAAATAATTTGAAGGGTTTCATATTCCTTAGTAAGTTATTCTGGCTGCAAAGTTACAAATTTCTTGTGACTATTTTTGTGATTAGGGGAAAAAGTTGTAACTTTGCGCACAAACAGACTACGAATATGAAGCGTTTCCTCTTTTTCCTGGCATGTCTCTTCGTGGGGCTGAGGCTCTCGGCACAGCAGCGCGAGAAGTATGAGTTCAGCCGCAATCTGCCTGTCTATGCCGACTCGCTGATAGCCGACCTCACCTATCCGTTGGCGTGGGGTAACAACGAAATCACCGATTTCGATGCCTGGAAGAAGGCTGCGCGCCAGAAAGTGTTCGACTGTATGCTCATGCCGCCGCCACCTTCTCCCCATGGCTACGATCTCAAGGTGCTCTATGAGGAACAGCGCGACGGCTATCGGGCACAGAAACTCGAGATCCGTCTCTCCCGCTATTATACGGTGCCTGCCTATCTCCTCATTCCCGATGGCAAGGGACCTTTCCCCGCCGTGAATGTGTTGCACGACCATGGTGCCCATCTCTTCATAGGCAAGGAAAAGGTGATCCGCCCCTTGGCGTGTGAGGATTCTGTTGTCATCAAGGATGCCGAGGCGTGGCTGACGGGCTACGAGGGACAGTTCTTCGGCGACTATCTGGCACAGAACGGCTACGTGGTGTTCGCTGCCGATGCCCCGATGTGGGGTGAGCGCGGTCAGCAGGAAGGGCCCCGTCGTGACCGCTACGACATGATAGCCGGCAACATGATGATGTATGGCATCGACCTCTCTGCCTGGATGACTTACGATGACATCGCTGGCACGGAGTTCCTCGCTTCCATGCCCGAAGTCGACGCCTCGCGCATCGGCTGCACAGGGTGGTCGATGGGTGCCTACAGGGCCTGGATGCTCTCGGCACTCTCCGACCGTATTAAGGTGGGGGCTGCCGTGTGCTGGATGGTCACCACCGACGAGCAGCTGTCGTTCAGATACAGCCGCACGGAGAATGGTGGTTTCGCCAACTGTATCCCGGGTTTGCGCCGCTGGCTCGATTATCCCCATGTGGCCAGCATCGCCTGTCCGAAACCCATGCTGTTCATCAACGGTTCGCAGGATAAGCTCTTCCCCGTGGCGGGTGTAGAAAAGGCCTTCGCCACGATGCGTGCGACGTGGGAGAGCCAAGGTGCCGGCAATTGTCTGGAAACCGAACTCTGGGAGATGCCCCACAGTTGCGGCAAGCGATCCCAACAGCGCGTGCTGGCGTTCTTTAAGAAACATTTGTAACAAGTAAATATGAAAAGACTGATTCTCTTGGCGGCCATCGCGCTGCCCCTGCTGTGCTCGGCACAATATGTGTCTGAGGTGTGGAGTCCCGACAATGGCGACGGCACTTACACCAATCCCGTGATCAATGCCGACTATTCCGATCCGGATGTCTGTGTCGGGGCCTCGGGCGAGGACTATTACATGACGGCCTCCTCGTTCCAGTGTACCCCCGGCCTTCCCATCCTCCACTCCAAAGACTTGGTAAACTGGCAGATCATCAACTACGCCCTGGGTAATCTCTACGAGGGCGACGAGGCCTTGCAACAGCATTTCAGCACCCCCTGCCACGGTGCTGGCGTATGGGCACCCTCCATCCGTTATCACGACGGCTGGTACTACATCTACTGGGGCGACCCCGACTTCGGAGTGTATATGGTGAAGACGCAGGATCCTGCAGGCAAGTGGGAGCCGCCCGTCTGTGTGATCAAGGGCCAGGGCTATATTGATACCACCCCGCTGTGGGATGACGACGGGCGCTGTTATTTGGTCAATGGCTGGGCCAACAGCCGCAGCAAGTTTGCCTCTGTGCTCACGGTGCGCGAGATGTCGCCTGACGGCATGCGCCCCATCGGAGAGCCTGTCATTGTCTTCGACGGCAATGGCACAGAGAACCGCACCTGCGAAGGCCCGAAGTTCTATAAGCGCGACGGCTGGTACTGGATCATGTGTCCTGCCGGTGGTGTGCCTACGGGTTTCCAGCTCGCCATGCGCGCCAAGTCGCCATACGGCCCTTATGAGCATAAGATTGTGCTGGCACAGGGTAAGACTGCCATCAACGGTCCGCATCAGGGAGGCTGGGTACACACGAAATACGGCGAAGACTGGTTCCTGCACTTTCAGGACAAGGAGGCTTACGGTCGTGTGGTTCATCTGAATCCCGTAGACTGGACGAGCGGATGGCCCGTCATGGGTAAGAAAGGCGAACCCCTCACCACCTATCGGAAGCCCAAGAGCAGTTCCGATGTGATTGTGAATCCCGCTGAGAGCGATGCGTTCGATGCCCCCACGCTGGGTAAGCAGTGGCAGTGGCATGCCAACTACGACGAGAAGTTCGGCACCGCTACCGCCTTCGGCACCTATCGTATCTACACCTATAAACTCTCCGACGGCTGGAAGAACTTCTGGGAGGTGCCAAATATGCTGTTGCAGAAGACGCCCGCCGACAATTTCACGGTGACCACGAAGCTCCGCTTCACCTCGAAGGCCGACGGCCAGATGGGCGGACTCATCATGATGGGACTCAACTATGCTGCGCTCGTGGTGAAGCGCGTGGGCAAGACTTTCCAGCTCCTGCAGCTTACCTGCAAGGATGCCGACAAGGGACAGCCCCAGACAGAACAGCTGATTGCCACGCTGAAACCCACTGTCGAGGACAAGATCGACTACAAGCCAGGCATCCACGAGGATATCTACCTGCGCCTTTCTGTCAGCTATCTCGGCGGCAGCAATCCCGATGGCAGTCCTCAGCACGCTGCAGCCGTGCGCTTTGCCTATTCCGCTGATGGCAAACGCTTCACCGAGGCTGGTGATACCTTCACCATGCGCCAGGGCAAGTGGATTGGTGCCAAGTTCGGCTTTGTCTCCGTAGAAACGGATCCCAAATGCGATCGTGGCTGGATTGATGCAGACTGGATAAAAGTAACCAAATAAAAACGAACAAGACATGAAGATTAAACTATTCCTGACGATGATCATGGGGCTCTGTGCTACAGCCGTCTGTGCACAGACATGGCCCTATCAAGATGCGCGTCTGTCAGCCGCTCAGCGTGCTGACGACCTGTTGTCACGCCTGACGCTCGACGAGAAGGTCAGTCTGATGATGGACTCCTCGCCTGCCATCGAGCGCTTGGGCATCCCCCGTTTCCATTGGTGGAGCGAGGCCCTGCACGGTGTAGGGCGTAACGGCTTTGCCACCGTTTTCCCCATCACCATGGCGATGGCAGCCTCCTGGGATGATGCCCTGCTGCATCAGGTCTTTACGGCTGTCAGCGATGAGGCCCGTGTGAAAGCGCAACAGGCCAAGCGTTCGGGCGACATCCAGCGTTACCAGGGCCTTTCGTTCTGGACGCCCAACATCAATATCTTCCGCGATCCCCGATGGGGACGCGGGCAGGAGACCTACGGCGAGGATCCCTATCTCACGGCGCAGATGGGTCTTGCCGTCGTGCGTGGCTTGCAGGGTGTAGGCTATCACGGCGAAGACCTCGGCGTGAGCAAGTATCGCAAGTTGCTCGCCTGTGCCAAGCACTTTGCCGTCCATAGTGGCCCCGAGTGGAACCGCCATGAGTTCGACGTGGAGAACCTGCCCGAGCGCGACCTCTGGGAGACTTATCTCCCCGCCTTCAAGGCCTTGGTGCAGGAGGGTAAGGTGGCCGAGATTATGTGCGCCTATCAGCGCATCGACGGCAAGCCCTGCTGCTCACAGACGCGTTACGAACAGCAGATACTGCGCGATGAATGGGGATTCGACGGACTCATCACCAGCGATTGTGGTGCCATTCGCGATTTCCTGCCCCGCTGGCACAACACCGCCAAGGATCCTGCCGAAGCCTCTGCCCAGGCCGTGTTGGCAGGTACCGATGTGGAGTGTGGCTCTGAATACAAGAACCTGCCCGAGGCTGTGCGCCGTGGTGATATCCGTGAGACCGATCTCGACAAGAGTCTGCGCCGCCTGCTGATAGCCCGTTTCGAGTTGGGCGACTTCGATGCCGATGAACAGAATCCCTGGACGAAGATACCAGATAGTGTGGTGGCTTCCGAGGCTCATAAACAACTGGCGCTCGATATGGCCCGCAAGAGCATCGTGCTGCTCCAGAACCGGAATGGCGTGCTGCCGCTGGCTAAGGGCACCCCCGTCGTCGTGATGGGCGCCAATGCCATCGACTCCGTGATGCAGTGGGGCAACTACACCGGCTATCCCACCCGCACCGTCACTGCCTTTGAGGGCATCCAGACCCTGTCGCCCCAGTCGCGCTACGTCAGTGGTTGCGGTCTCACCCGCAACGAGGTGTTCGAGAGCCGTTTTGCCAACATCACCTCTCCTCGGGGTGACAAAGGCATCCTCGCTACCTATTATAATAATACAGAGATGAAGGGCACCCCTGCGGCCACCGTCACCATCGCCCAGCCCATCCTGCTGAGCAATGGCGGCAACACAGTCTTTGCCCCAGGCGTGAATCTCGAGCATTTCTCAGCCCGTCTTGAAGGTACCTTCATCCCTACGAAGGATGAGACCGTCATCTTCAACATCAATGGCGACGACAAGCTTCGGCTCATCGTGAACGGCGATACTATCGTCGACATCTGGCGGGTGCGCCAGCGCATTCAGGGTGCCCAGCGCGAGATGGCCGTCAAAGCCGGACAGTCATACCGCATCCAGATAGACTACGTGCAGGAGGCTGCCTTTGCCTTCCTGGGCTTTGATATCCAGCACAAGCTGGCTCCTACCTTCGAACAGCTGCTGGCTCAGATAGGCGATGCAGAGACCGTCGTCTTCGTGGGTGGCATCTCACCGAGGCTCGAGGGCGAGGAGATGCGCGTCAACGAGGAAGGGTTCAAGGGCGGCGATCGCACCAGCATCGAACTGCCCAAGGCGCAGCGCGAGACACTGGCCATGCTCCACAAGGCAGGCAAGCGCGTCATCTTCGTCAACTGTTCAGGTTCGGCGATGGCCCTCACCCCTGAACTCGAAACGTGCGACGCCATCCTTCAGGCCTGGTATGGTGGCGAACTGGGAGGTCAGGCGCTGGCAGAAGTGCTCTTTGGCGACTACAACCCCAGCGGCAAATTGCCCATCACCTTCTATCGGACTACCGACGATCTGCCCGACTTCCTCGACTACACGATGAAGAACCGCACCTACCGCTACTTCAAGGGCGAGCCCCTGTTCCCCTTCGGCTTCGGACTCAGCTATACCCAGTTTGAACTCAGTGATCCCGTCTATGCCGATCAGAAGGTTCAGGTGCGTGTGCGCAATGTCGGCACCCGCCAAGGTCTGGAGACTGTCCAAGTCTACGTCCGCAGCCTCGCCGACAGCGAAGGACCGCTGAAGACGCTCCGCGCCTATCAGCAGGTATCCCTCGCCCCAGGAGAGTCAAAGACGCTGACCATCGACTTCCCCCGCGAGCGTTTCGAAGGCTGGGATGCCGCCACCAACACCATGCGCGTCCTCCCTGGCCAATACGAACTGTTGGTAGGCAACTCCAGCGCCCCCCAGTCCCTCCACAAACTCCCCGTCACCCTCGAATAGCAACCGCCGTCTCGCCTCTCACCGCGCTCTCGCCTCCTCCGCCGCATCGCCTCTCACTGGGGTCTGCCTCCTCCCGCCGCATCGCCTCTCACTGGGGTCTGGCACTGACGTAAAGTCGCTTGCGACTTTCTCGTCAGGTCCTGACCTCAGCGAGAGGCCCCGCCGCTAATAATCTGAGCTTCTCGGTAAGAAACTATGCGTCCAATCCAACCAAACGGGTAGTTTCTCGGTAAGAAAGTCAATTACCCATCGAGACACAAGTTCAACATTTCAACAATTCAACAATTGGTGTTTTTGAAAGGTGCAAAAAATCAACAAAGAAGATTTTAATTATATTATATATTATAAATATAATATATAATATAATTAATTTATACTTGAATCCAATTGTTGCCCTTTTCAACTTTCAAATTGTTGAATTGTTGAAATGTTGAATTTGAAAGTCTGCAATAAATAAATAGGGATGAAGTCATTTCATGTCCAACTGTCAGGCCCGTGGCTCTCAAGATTCCGGCATTCTTTAAGATTTTACCGGGATTATTTTAGAATTATCCAACTGTTACTAGGTGATACAAGAATCGTACGATAAAGATTTCTAAGAATTATTTGGAGGTTTCACTGAAAATTCTTATTTTTGCACCTAATTACATACATCTCAAATGAAACGAACTACAGCCCATGCAAATTGGAATATACGAACAGATTATTAACCAATTGTTTGAAGAGAAAATCTCTTCTATCGATCAAACGCGTTTTTATATAGGGGAGCGAACTTTAGAAAAGCGTGAAGTTGCTCAACTGCTTTCGATGTATCTGACAAGCATCTTTGAACAGATGCTTAGCGATGTAGTGGGGTCTAATGAAGATGATGATGAAGATAATGAGAATAAGAAGAAAGACTCTGTAAAGAAAGGTATAGACTTGGCCAATGCAATCATTCGTAAATTGGTTAGGGATTTTAATCTGGAATCAGGAAATCTACTCTCTGCTCAGGCCAGGATTTTGACTGCTGTAATCGATAAAACACGCTATGACTACCCCGATTTGGCCAAGCGCCTAGAGGAAATAATGCCAATGAAAGGACTTGTAAATGGAGTCCTTTTTACAGGCAAAGGAATCAAGTTATACACAGAACTCCAAAAGGAAATAGCTTCAGCAGATGAAATACGACTGATGGTTTCGTTTATCAAGAAACGTGGTCTTGCTTTGCTCTTGCCTCAATTTAGAGAGTTTACGAATCGGGGTGGACAGCTTAAAGTAATCACAACAACGTATATGAAGGCTACAGATTTCGAGGCCATCAAGCAGCTAGCAGCGCTGAAGAATACCGAGATAAGGATTACTTACGATGAGACTTCAGAACGTTTGCATGCCAAGGCTTATGTGTTTATCCGCAATACAGGCTTTAATACAGCATATATTGGTTCTTCTAATCTTTCAGAGCAGGCACTTGATACGGGGGCAGAATGGAATGTGAAAGTTACTCAGATAGAACAGCCACGAATGATGAAAACCATTATAGGCGCTTTTGATGCTTCATGGTGGGGAGAGGGGTATGAATCATTTGTGAATGGCGAAGATGATGAACGATTAAAGGCGGCTCTATCTGTAGGAAGCAACAATGAAATTGATTTTAGTTTGCTTCAACTGATACGTCCGTTCGATTATCAGCAGGAAATATTGGAAAGATTGCAAGTAGAGCGAGAAGTTCGTAATCATTGGAGAAATTTAGTAGTGGCAGCAACAGGAACAGGTAAGACTGTGATGGCTGCAAGCGACTACAAAGCATTTGCAGCTAGTCATGAACGAGCCCATCTTTTATTCATTGCCCATCGTGAAGAGATTTTGAGACAAAGTCTTATGACGTTTAGGCAGGTACTTTCAGACTACAATTTCGGCGAGAAATGGTATGGTGGTGAAGAACCAGGCAATTATAAGTATGTATTTGCATCCAAGGATACATTGAATAACCGCCTGGAGGATTTACATTTGTCTGAAGACTATTATGATTATATCGTAATTGATGAAGTTCACCATGCTGCAGCATCAACCTATCGTAAGATAATCAATTATTTCAAACCAAAGATTCTATTAGGGTTGACAGCTACACCTGAACGAATGGATGGTGAAGATATCACTCAAGATTTTGATGGAACAATTTCTGCAGAAATACGCTTAGACGATGCATTAAACAAAGGTCTCCTTGCTCCTTTTTATTATTATGGTATTACAGACTCTGTAGATTATTCTGAGGTAGCTTGGGAAAAAGGGCATTACATAGCCTCGGAACTTTCGAATATTTATACACATAATGATGCTCGTACTGCAGTAGTCCTAAAATCTATGCAGCAATATTTGGATAACATTCGTGATGTCAGAGCGCTATGCTTTTGTGTTGACCAGCAACACGCCAAATATATGGCTTCCAAGTTTACACTCTGCGATTTGAAGGCAGATGTATTGACTAGCGATAATTCGCAAATGCGAACAACCCTATACAACAGACTGAAGAGAAAAGAAATAAACTATCTGTTTGTGGTAGATATGTTCAACGAAGGTGTAGATATTCCTGAAGTTGATACTATCTTGTTCCTACGCCCAACAGAAAGTCTTACTGTGTTTATTCAGCAGTTTGGACGAGGGCTCCGCAAGGCAGAGGGGAAAACGCATGTTAATATTCTAGATTATGTGGGTAACAGTAGAGCTGAATTTAACTACACTGATCGAATGAGAGTGATGCTGGGAAGAACTTCGATGAGTGTGGCCGAGGAATTGGAACGTGATTGTCCACATTTGCCATTAGGGTGTCAGATAATGCTGGAGCCTAAGGCGAAGGAATATATCCTGAATAATATAAAAGGAGCGATACAGAGATTCACAAATCGCAAAGTCTATGCCATTATTCAGAACTTTGAGCGTCATCATTCTGTACCGTTGACACTAACCAATTTTGTAAAGATATACCAGATACCATTAGATAGATTGTATAGAGGTAGAACCTGGAATCAATTGCTATTTGAAACAGGATTGGAAGACAAACAGTCTAAATTCAATGTGGAATTGAGTAGGGCAGTTCTGAGAAAATGGTTAGCAACAGATTCCTATAGCTATTTGAGTTTTATCGGGCAATTAGCTCAGAAATCTTTCAGAATAAAAGTTGATTCGATGAGTCGTATAGATCAGAAACGCTTGTTGATGCTATATTACGACTTATTTGAAAATGCAGGGCTTTTCCCAAATCTTCAAGCTATGGTTGATACACTTTCTGGAGATGCAATCTTCTGCAAAGAGTTGAAAGAGGTAATGACTTTGATACTCCAAAATAATAAAGCATACGAGAAACCAGACAATTCAACCATATTAGATTTCCCGTTAAAATTGCATGGTGTATATACAAAAGCTCAGATTCAGGTTGCAATCGGTACATCTACGATAGATCACAAATCACCTTCTCGTGAGGGAGTCGAGCGTAATAAAGCATTGAAACTAGAGGCCATGTTTGTCGATATCGTCAAGAATCGTGAGGAGGGCTCTACAACCGATTATGATGATAAGGCACTTTCTCCCTATTTGTTCCAATGGGATACTCAAAACCGAGTTCGTCCAGAATCTAAAGAAGGGCAGGCATATATTAAGCAGAAGCAAACTATGCTTCTGTTTGTTCGAGAACAAAAAAACTTTGTTGAAGATAAAACAAGAACCATGGGATATGTCTATCTAGGACGTGTCACGTTAAGTAATTGGGAATATAAGAATTTAGGTACGCGTTATCAGATGCAGATACGCTGGAATATGATAGAACCAATACCAGGCAGTGTGATGCATTTTGCACGTTTGAAAGAAGTTGTATAATATGAAACAGATAGAAGTTGTAGCAGCAATCATACATGATGATGAAGGACGTATCTTCGCGACGCAACGGGGATATGGGGACTTCAAGGATGGCTGGGAGTTTCCAGGGGGAAAGATGGAACCAGGGGAATCGCCTGAGGAGGCGCTTAAAAGAGAAATCCAGGAAGAGCTCGAAACGCGTATCGTTGTGGAGCATCTGGTGCAAACGGTGGAGTGGGATTATCCGAAGTTTCACTTGAAGATGCATTGCTACTGGTGTCACATCGAGAGTGGCAGCCTGACGCTGAAGGAGCACGAAGCAGCGCGCTGGCTTGCGAAAGACGAGCTTGAAGGTGTAGACTGGCTTCCTGCTGATAAAGCCGTCGTTGAGAACATCTCTTTTCTTTTGCGCCAGAATACATAGCAACTTAGTGAGTCAAACATTAGTAAATCAAAATAGAAAATCTAAAGAAATGGATAAAGAACAAGATATTGTATATGTGGTGAATCGAGTACAAATATCCGCTTCAGAATACAACCAGAACGGTTACACTGAAACATATTTGTACAGAGATAAGAATAAAGCTAACAGGTGTCTCAAATCTTTACGCGCAGAGGATATTTCTGAGCTAGAGAGATTGGATATGGATTATGATATTTATACAGACACCGATGTAAAATTCCATGTATCATGGGATAGTGATTTAGAAATGGTGTTTATAACGGTAAAAGAGAAAACGATAGAAGAATGAATTACAAATTTAAAATCATCGAAACATTTAGCAAAAGCGTTGAAGTTGATGCAGAGACAGAAGATGATGCTTTTGAGAAAGTACGTAAAAAGTATGAAGCAGGTAGAATTAAGTTAGATGCTGCTGATGACTTTGATGAGTGGGAGATATATCCGTGTAGTATTGGAAACTTGTGTCCTTAACGCATGTAGGGCCTGCATTACTGCAAGCCCTACATACATCATTACTAACCAATAAACCAATTTATAACGTATGAAAAAGAAAACTCTAACTTTGTTTTGATGATGCAAAGGTAAGGTGATATTTTGCAGATTCCAAAGATTTTAAGGAATTCTTTCCCAAGTTGTTGCGACGGAGTGGGGGATATGCGACAAAGGGTTGGCATAGTGCAAAATCTTGTCGTAAACAAAAGAAAAATTGGAGATTTCATATATTTTTCGTAACTTTGCACACATAATTCATAATAGATAGACCGCTTATGGCAAAGATTAATGTCCAGAATACAGAGATTACCATCGTTTCCCATAATGACGATGATTACATTTCACTGACTGATATGGCTCGTAGCCAGTTGCAAGAGCACATCATCTTTCGTTGGCTCAGTCTGAAAAGCACGATTGAGTACCTTGGCGAATGGGAAATGCTCTACAATCCCAATTTTAATTGTACCGAATTCGGTACTTTTAGAAATATGGCGGGCAGTAATAACTTTGTCCTGTCAGTCAAGACATGGATAGAAAAGACTGGTGCTATTGGTATCTTTTCCAAGGCGGGACGCTATGGTGGCACTTATGCCCACCGAGATATTGCCTATCACTTTGGCATGTGGATAAGCCCTAAGTTCCAACTGCTACTGGTTAAGGAATACCAACGACTGAAAGCTGAGGAGCAAAAAATGTTGGGATGGACGGCAAAGAGAGAACTATCCAAGATTAACTACCATATTCATACCGATGCCATCAAAAGCCATTTGATTCCTGAAGAAATTACTCCTGCGCAGGCCAGTATCATCTATGCCGAAGAGGCTGATGTGCTAAATGTTGCTATGTTTGGAATGACTGCCAAACAATGGCGAGAAGCCAATCCCGAATTGAAAGGCAATATTCGTGACTATGCCACTATCAATGAATTGATTTGCCTCTCAAATATGGAGAATATCAATGCCGTGCTCATCAACGATGGAATACAACAGGGTGAAAGGCTTGTGAAACTCAATCAGATTGCTATTCAGCAAATGCAAGTGCTGGAGGGGAACGATAATAGGATATTATTAAAATAATTCTATCTATTCTCCAGCCTGACGCTGAAGGAGCACGAAGCAGCGCGCTGGCTTGCGAAAGACGAACTTGAGAGCGTCGTCTGGCTTCCTGCTGATAAAGCCGTCGTTGAGAACATCTCTTTTCGTTTGCGCCAGAAAACATAGCAACTTTGTGAGTCAAACATATATGGATAAACTTTCTGCAGAACAGCGGCATAAGAATATGGC